>BNJS01001173.1_pt1 | contig 118344 bp, 148 predicted proteins | sample 8540461 | NCBI WGS metagenome assembly BNJS01 (sample SAMD00202454, study PRJDB9452) | human saliva metagenome | isolation source: human saliva | place: Japan | reverse complement strand
TTTCAGTTACGTATTGCTAGTAATTATTTCTCCTGGAAAGAAATGGAAGGCATTAAAACAGAGCAAATTATAACAAATTATAGAAAGTGTAGAAATTCCACGATGAAAAACCTACCTCCATTCATACTTCTTTATTTGGTTATTGAGCCTAATCGGGTTTATTCCTATTATCTTCTTTTGGGAAAGATTATTCCCCATAGCTCAGGAGTTTTGTATGTATTCATTTTTCTTTGTTTTATTGATTTTATCCTGATTTTCAATATAAAAGAGAGGTAATACAGCCAATCGTATTTTGCCAGAAAAGACTTTCAAATAGTGAGTGAGAATCTAATTGAAATTAATGTTAAAAGCAACATATCAATAGCTATATATGTATATCTTATTGATGAAATTCCTTTTCAGTTCCAAAAAGAAATTTCAGTCATACAATATTCTTATATATAACGAACGAATCTTTCAATGTACCACGACCCTACAGAACGTGGAGAGTATAATTTTGGAAAAGTCAATGCTTTTGTTTTCACCCTTAAAGATTACTTTATGAAACGTTATATTTCTTGTGAAAATGCAAAAGGTAACTACGTATCCTTCTTTTATTCAGATGAAAAATTTGAATTAATTGCTTTCTCAGCGATTATTTGATTTTGGACTGAAAAAACGATAGGACATACTATGGAGCTTTGAGCATATTCAGGATTGTGTTCAGGGATGATACTTGAACTATATAATTGGAAAGCCTCCTCAAAAAGAGGGCAATTGATGAGTTAACCAATATCAAGATGAGAAATCTCAAAATGTATATACGCTTATTGATAAAAGGTCGTGAGTATACAAATGCCTTTTGAGGAACTATCTCTCTCAGATTATGCGATAAATACTTCATTAGCACTAACAAATATTATTCTACAAGATAAAGCAGGTATTTTACTTTTTCTCAAAAATAGAAGATAGGGTTGTTGCCGAAAGAAAATCTTCTCAAATGGAGAAAATAATGAATACTCTTTTATGCTAATGAAACAAATTTCTTGAAACAGATTTTGGTCGTTTATATACAGATATTAATAGTATGTTAAAACAAAGAAGTCTATTATTACTTTATACTAATTTTTGAAACAAGAAATAGTACTCCATAGACAGCTGCCCATACATAGCTTATTGCACAGCACCTTTATGGTCATGACATTAAGAATACAGGAATTAGAAGAGACGATTCATAAACCTTCTTCTTCAATTCGTGAAGTTTACGATAAGGTGATTAAGCTGAAAATTTCTCCTTTGAAAAACGCCTCCATCGTTCGGCTATTAGAACTTACCTCGAAAGTGGTATCTCGCGTGTTCTAACTAGCTCCAAAAGACCTCACTGTACAAAGTATTAATAAATCTAGAACTAAAAAGCAAGAGAATGAGTCTAATTTCTAATAGATTATATTTTCTAAATATATTTGGAATTTCTATCATTACCTCGCCCCCACATTGGAAGAATTTAAACATTAAGCATTTAATTTTCAAAATCAGACTTTGAGAAAACAAATTTATTATGCGCTTTAGCGGCTTACATTTTGGAGCCTGCCAGCACAAAGAGTGCAACAAGTGGTCCAATAGACCTTAATGGAGGAGTAAATAAACCAGTAAGAGGTTTCAACTCCTGGATACAGAACAGATTTGTTTAACTTCGGACTGCTAGTCGTAGGAGGTTCGTTATATGTGCTAACAAATTGGTAATCCGCTTTAGGTGGAGGATGTGACTCTTTTGTAAAGTGAGTGAATCTGCTAAATGAGATCAAACCTTTGGAATGTAAATTTACAAGGAGTTATGTACTAGGACGTGCTCAATTGAAACTTGGACAAGAGATCTGGTCTATTAGCTCACGCTGGTTTTGGGTATTCTCAACCTAATAGCGATAGACTCTGGCAAAGGTGATCACAGCAGTTCACTTACGGCTGGTTTAACACCTCAATTACGTCTAGCAATCCAATCACTTTTTATTAGGAGATGCTTCTGTATTTTTCAGACCAAGACAACAAAAATACTTTGATGACACTCATTCTCCTCACAGGGAGAGGTTTTGAAGTGAAACTCCACTTTACTGCGTACTTTGAGGTCTTCAACAGCACGGTACAAACTGCTCACGCAGATTGCTTCTGAGGGTGAAGATACTTACAGAACTGAAGATCGTATAGCAAAAGCTGAAGCAGCTGCCACAGAAGCTCTTACTTGATGACAAGCTGACAAAATGGTTGATACTAACAACAATAATATTCCTGAGATGAGCTAGAAAATCACCTAAATCAAAAATTTGGTAACAAAGCTGGAGAAAACTACGCTTCTGGTGAAGTGCAGCCTCGTGAGCTTATTGGAAAAGGTTGTATCAATGCTTTATTTTGAGTTTCAATGCTTCTACTCCTCACAGGTCTTTATGGGCAGCAGATTTCGTTGCTGATCTCGCTAAAAATCACTACTGTACATCAACATCGTTATTGGTTATGCAGATGAAATTATGCGGAAAACTACAGCAAAGAAAATTATCTCAAAACACGTGCTGATGTTGTTAAAAATTGATCAACTGATAGAAGGTGTTGATGCTTCTAGACTTCACTTTTGAAGGTAGAGGTGAAGACACAGAGCTCTGTTATCATAAAGCTCTTCTAATGCTCATCTGTGCAATTAGTTAATGTAGAGCTACTTTGAAACAAAACACTTTATTTTTCATACAGCAGCTGTCATGCAGGATTAGCTATTTATATTGTCTTCATCCTTATGCTAGGTAAATATAGATATCTCCTTTCAGTTTATATTGTTGAAATCACCATCACAAATAACTGATAACTATATTAGCGCTTAGATCGTATAGTTTGCATGATTACACATTTACAAGGACAATTAGTAGAAAAACACCTACTCTATGGAAGAAGCATTGACCGCAATGGAGTGGCTATATGATACACATACTCACTGAATACTTATTCTAAAAATTTCTGAAGAGAAACAACTCGCCCTTTATACCGCTTACAAATAAAAGAAAGATGCTCATACTCTTTTGGTTTTATGATAACTCGAAAGAGAAGTGATCGAGCCTTCTATTATCTGGTCCTCAGGAGTTGAGCTCAGCACTGCCAGAATTGCGTTATCTCTCACTCTAGCCCCTTCACAAATTACAAAGCGTACCATCAATGGAGACGCAAAACCGGTCTCAAAGTATAAAAGGTATTGGAGCAAAAACTGCACAAACGAATAATTCTTGGACCCTTTCGAGAGAAATGATTAAACTAGAGGAGTTGAAGAAATTTAATCATGATACGAATAGAAATAAACAAGAAGCTCTTTCTGCACTCTAAGCATTAGGACATCCTCAAAAAGCTGCAGAAAATGGAAGTTCATTATTTTCAAAAAGTTGAATGGTCAATCTTCTGTCATGAGAGATTATAAACAAGCACTTAAACTATTATGATGAAACAAATTCAATATTTTGCATCTTTTTATTTTTCTTTACTTTAGTAACCCACTGATTTCTACCCAACAAGAAAAGCAAAAAGATAGTGTAGAAGTGGGCACTTTTACATTTCTACTAAGATTCTGAAAATTTCTCGCAAATATCAACATAATTCATCTTTTGAAACAATATGGTATATACTGAGAAATTAGGCAATTGCGATGATATCACTACCAATGTTTTGACCTGCTCACTACGTAAGTACTTGGTAATGAGGAGAGCGCTCTGGACAATATTTCCGTGAGAAAACAAAAGCCCTAAGTAGCGCAGCCCACCGATGCTAAAACACAAGCTATTCGAAGCGAGACGACACTGAATTTTATGTGAAATCAGAATTTTTGAAACTATCTTTTGGAGGAAATAATATAGATATTATTCCGCAAGGAAATGTTGGATTTGACTTAGGTTTTCGTTAGTACTAGGAATGATAATCCTGCTCTAAGTCCCGAAATATAGAAATACTTACGACAGATTTTCATCAACGAATAAGTCTGGAGTGCAAGGTAAAGTAGGTACTCGCAATATCAACAAGCGATGTATGATACAAGCTACCTTTTGATTTTCTGAATATTTTTAAATTAGAATATGCCCAAATGAAGATGATATTGTCAGAAAATAGAATTAGGTAAATGTAAATATGCCTTTTGAATAACCCCCTGATTACTGGCGCTCAAAGTCTTTTGAGCAAAATGGAATCCACAATTTGGTAGAACCATCAACGGAGTATTCTCTGAGCAACGCCTTCAGTCCAAAACTCTACTTCACAAGGTGGAGGAACTCAAAATTTTGAAATTAGAGCTCTTGATTTATGATGAAAACAGAAACTATTTCCTTTCTCAATAGAGACCACATGACCAAGCTCTTGAAAACTATCCTTAGAGTCTCGAAGTTAAAGTCCAATTGTTCGAGTAGAAGCATGGGCCACCAATCGTGTCAATAGAACGATGCAACATGCAGTAATATCGTAGCCTTACAAGACTTAGGAGAAGTATTACCTGAAAACTACTCGTATCAACAACAATGCTCCATCAGTGTCTACAGGCTCCATAGGACAGACCTACCAATGAAGCTTACTAAATATAACCCAATAAGCATTGGCTCTCTCAACTCTATATTAACCAAAGACATACGCGATGTTGCTACTGTTAAAAATGGTTTCGGGACACGTCTAATTCTCGTTAATGAAGGCTTTGATTATTCCATTTTAGGAAAATGCTCAAAAATAGAAGAAGGCAAAGATTATAGCACATAAAACAATTAGGCTATATTTCTGCTAAGCCAAAGACTTAGCAATGATGAAATATTAGCTGTTGCTTACCAATACACTTACGAAGGAAATGTATATCAAGTAGAGAATTTGCAAACGACGTATTTCTGCAACTACAAATATTATTGAAGCAGGGCAAACACAAATAACCAATAACTGCCTAGTGCTCAAAATGTTAAAGAGTAACTGAGTAGTAACAGGAGACCTATTTGGAAATTACAATGATGAAAATAATTTATTCTCTTAATGCGATTGATATTAATCCTCAAGATTTCAAATTAAATATTTTTATAACAACCCTCCCTATTGATCACATTTCTGCTGTTGATGAAAACACTTGGAAATCAAGAACTTACAAGAAAAATTCTTCTTCAATTATTCTAATTTTGATAGATTAAATTTTATAATGAATCCACAAAATGGAGGAGATGTGGCTTTCTTTTGATTTTTGTAAATGGCATAACAATTGACCCTTGAATTTGATTATTTTCACAAAAGTTGAGCCTTTTTGAGAATATTTACTAGGAGGAGGACAGTATAATAATCCTACTCTTTGGAATGCTAACTATACGTAGATCGTTCACTTTATACAGACATAGCAAAAGCTCAGGAAGATGCTGAAAAACAAATTTTCCTGTGACAGGACGCTATAAATCCGCTAGCGGGAGGGTATTTCAATAGGAGCATTTCATATCTCTGGAAGGTGTCCGTTCGAGTAACTGTAGGAGTGGCGTGGTCTTTCCAAGAAGGAAATAGACGATGCCGTTAATCATCAAATACAGGTATCGTTCAGGATTATAGAATCCTTCTATTGAAAATTTAATATGCCAATACAAGTTTCTGTTGAAAGATAATTGTTTTTAAGTGGACAAAATAGGCGTTTTATGGGTATAAATGTGGAAACTATAAATTCAATGATAAATTTAGGTTAGGAGCTTCTTTTATCAATAATATGCGAGAAAGACCCTTACTCAGAAAAGCAAATTTTGCAAGAAACCTGCAAACAATTTATTTTTGGATTTATGGAAGCTATTCTAACTGAAAATGCCTTTTCTTACAAGATTATTTAACAAAGTTCCTCTCATTACAAAAGTGATGTAATCGTCTAATCTCTCCGTTCGTGGAGAAGTAGCTTACAGCCAAGTGCGCCAAGTAGTGCCAGATTTTGATAGGAAGTTAACTGCGTGCACTCTGATGATTTTGGCTGTGCGCTCAGTCTCACTATTGACATCTCGTGGTGGCCTCGAGCTTGGTCTTTAGCCAGTACGCCTTCTGCATTTTGGACACAAGTTATCCTTCTCAAAACCTTTATATGGAAATACTCCTGACGACCCTGAAAAACTTGAAAACGGTTACGGAAGAGCTAAATTATCTTGGTATAGTAGTAGATCCTATTTTCTATTCTGATAATAAACCAAGCGATGTGAGTTCTAATGAAATTTCAAAAATAGTACCAGAAGAGCATATGTGAGAAATCTTTCCCTGAAAAAGAAACGTACAAGGTGAACTTTAACTCAAACACCTTGATTTAGCTTTATTATCCATCTCAAAAAGGTTCTATAATAACAACCCAGATTTTACCTCTTTACCGCTGATGATATGGGCAGGTATACTGCGTGGCTCTCTACAACCAATAGAAGATAATAACATTGAGTATATACAATTCTGGTTATTAGACCCTTATACATCAGGAGAACAATACTCCATCATCTTTCCGGAGAATTGTGCTTTTGATTTAGAGCTATTTCTGAAGATATCTCAGAAAGATGCAGTAGAAACAACAGTGAAAATGGCTTGCCTGGACTTTCTATTCAGTCTACCATCACAACTGCCTGGGGAAAACAATCGCTGTGCTCAGTCATTAGTATATACTTGATAACAATAGTGAAAATAGAAATTTACAAGATGTTTGGTCTTGACGACTTAATGACAATGAAGAACGCTCAATATATATCATAATAATATTAGTTCTTTCCTCTCGAATGACCCTGTCTCTTTGGATAACTCATGAATATTATTTATCCGCACGAGGTATTTGAAACAGACATCTGAACTACACGGCTTACAAGGAAATTCTCCTGCTCTCCGCCGGAGGAAGTCAAGGAGGTTCCCTTACAACCTGACGTAGAGGATATTAACTGCGATAATGCAATGAATACTGTTAATAGTTATTACGAATATCAGGGAACCTAATCAAAGGAAATATGTTGCAAAGTGACAGACCAATATGTATCTGACATTCGTGGAGGATATTGATGCTCCAAATGGGCAACAAGGCGGGCACGATGGATTCAGTATAAAATTCCTGTTAAATCTTTCTGACAGAAAAGACTATGAGGAGGTGGAGATTTGCTCAGTTACCTACACTGTATGTGTATTTAAGAGGCTTTAATAATGATGTTGTATTGCGCTTTGGGAACCTTAGACCTATCCGTGGAGATTGAAATTATAAAACCCTAAAAGACGACCTTCTACCCTGGGTACAGGTACCATACAGATAGGGTTCTGTAAATTTAATCGAAAACGAAAGTCGCCAGCCTATTCCTTATCGTATGCCTCCTGGGTATACGAGCAAATTAACCAAAACAATACATTAGTAAGACAAATGAACAATCTCTTTCTTTGTTGTTTTGTGATTTAGGACCCAAAATGGATGCTCTCGAGGGTTTATAAAAATATGGAATGCAGATTTGCGCCACATAAACGTATAAAATGTTTGTACATACTGAAAAATATAAAATAATTCATTGAATAAAGGAATTAATCGCTTTTATCCGTTTAGGCTCAGACTTATCAGAAAACTTCTATCAAGTAGAACTTCCGTTACAAGTTACACCTCTGGTGCTTATAAGTACAGAAGATGCTATTTTGCCAAAACAAAATATGTTTGATATTCCAATGAGGACCTTACTGAATAAAAGCTACAGGAATTAATAATAATAATACCTTTCGCAAATTAATTATTATGATGCAACTAAACTAAATTATTAACCCTTCAACTACTGTACATATTGTAGGGCAAAATCGTTATGCTGTTAAAGGTAATCCTTCTTTAGAAAATGTTAAATGATAATGGTTGGGGTAAAACAAGCATAAACAGAGTTTGTGGAGAAGTTTGGTTTAATGAATTACGATTGGCCGAATTAGAAACCACGAAAGCTTGGGGCAGAATTGCAGCTTTTCATAGATAAGGAATGCTGCTGATTTATAGATATGTCCTCACTGGTGTCGAGTACAGCAGGCTTTGGTACGGTTGAACAAACCAATGAACGAAGCCGTGAAGAAATCAAACAACTTGATGTCAGTTATGATGAACATCAATGTTGGGAAACTTTTTCCCAAAATGGAATATTCAATCACCAGTGGATACAACCATTCTCAGGCTATAGCCACCTGAGTACGACCAGTATGAGGATATTAAACTAAAAAGACAGATTGAATATGGCTTCAAGCCAAACACAAAGAAAATACCATACAAAGGCAAACTGAAGATTATGCTTTATGCGTCAAGGTATTACACTTATTAGTGTGAAAGAATCTTTCTGAAGGACAAAAATTGAAATTTTATAATATAGAAAGATTTCACTTTCAATTATGCGTATAATCAAATGGATCATCATGATTTTTGAAATAGAAAACCAAAATGAACAAAATATACGCACAGGAGCCCTTTACTCCTACTCTGCTGAGCTCATTTTATATATGTGCCTTTTAAATCAAATAATTATATTAACAAAATAAATATTTAAAATGGCTTAGAGCTTAATTTAAATTTATTACCTGCAAATATTCGTTTTGCTACAACATCAATAGGTCTTTTAGCAAGCAACATTTCAGTAGAAATTTATGAACAAGGAGTAAAATGCAAATGACCAAATTCCACTTCCTGAGCTTCAACAAAGAAATTATTTATTTGATTGGCAATATGGAGTGAATTATAACCTACCAAATCTTTAAGAGTAAGTTATGATGCTTCTAACAGCAACATTGTTCACAATTATTATAAATATGAAAACGGAGAACAATTGATTAACAAAGAACTTTCCATTTGGAATGATTTCTGGAACACTGGTAAGCCTGACCATTTTATGTCTTCTGAAAGTAAATTATGAGCTCCGTTAGATAAAAATTCTTATTTATCTTTCATTAAAGCATCTTACTCTTATACAGGAGATTTTTGACTGGCGTAGAGGGTCTGACGCTCTTACACAAGTAGCAAAACCATCAAATAAATACCATACAAAAATGCTCAAAAATCATAATTTTACAGCAAATATGACTTTGATAAATTTTATTCTTCTTTAGGTGTAAAACAAAGAAATAAAAATACAAAAGCAAACTTGAAAATTATCTTTTTAGACATCATAACAATGGTTAAAAAGAGTTGAAGGTTATTTATAGGAAATAGTGGTTCTGTATTGCCTGGTTACTTACCTGGAGGTAGGCTTCTTTGGTACATCTAAGCCTAGTTTGGGGTATACTATGGGCTTCCAAGACGATATACGCTATGAAGCTGGTCGAAGAGGTTGGCTTACTAATTTCCTGACATTTTAACGACCAATTTGTTCAAAGAAATAGTAAAAACTTTGCTTTTTACAGCCAATTTACAACCAAATCACAGATTTACAAATTGACCCAAAAAGCAAATCGAGAATATGTAGATAGCTATAATGAAACATTCAATGCCTAACAGGACAATATAATAAACCTCATGAAAACCAAGTAGGAAATTTCTTAATTTGATAATAAGGATAAAGTACTTCATTCCTTCGTTCTGATGAGTATAGCTCAAAAGCCTTCCAAACCTTTAAGAATAATAGAATTACAATGCTAGAAGGTTAGCTGCTGAACGTGGTATTGATATTTCTAACCCAAATAATTTAGATGATGACGGATATCCAAAAGGATTTGCTAAAACAAATCAAGTTGTATTAATGCCTGCTTTTTATTCTGCTTTATACAGGAAAAATGCAGAGAGTGTTTCTCTAGTCCTTTCAGAACCATTCCTATTCCTAATTGGAATATTCGATACACTGGGCTGATGAAGTTGGATAGCTTCCGTAAATTATTCAGACGTTTTTCACTATCTCACGGCTATTCAAGTACATATTCTTTAAGTGATTTTAGAACCAATCTGGAATATCAACAAAGTCCAAATTCTCTAGACCAAGCAGGGAATTTTAGAAATGAAAAACTCATACCAATGTGGAATTTAGTTGAACAATTTACACGCTTATTCGTGTAGATATGGAAATGCAAAATACACTAAAGCCTACTTGCTGAACTACGCAGAGATAGAACAATATCTATCAGTTTGATAATAATTATCTTACAGAAGTTGCTCGAAAAGAATACCGCTTTGGGTTGAAGCTATCGTTTCAGAGATTTACGCTTAGTTACCAAACTCAACGGAAGAGACATCACTATAAAAAGTGATTTAAATCTGAAAGCAGATATTTCATTACGAAATGATTTTTACAGTTATTCGTAATATGGAATTTGATGACAACCAAGTAACATCTGACAAACTTCTATGGCTAGCTCTGGTTTACAACAGATTATGCTTTTTCTAAAATTTAATCTACGATGTTCTATTTTTGATTATTCTTTCTCAAAAATATGCCATCTCTACCGCCTACCCTATGACAACAAATAAGAGCAGGCTTCACTATTAGATACAATTTTAATTAGTTTTTGAAAAATAAAAATCCTAAGAAAGTATTAAGCTAGGATTTTTACTTTTTATTTGAAATAATATTTTCAGTGATTAAAAAATCATTTTTCTATTTAATATATCTTAATAAACAAGACATTAAATATTATGTTAAAAATAATATGTTAAATAATTACAAAAATAAAAACTCCGTATCTTTGCTCACTCAAAATAATATGTTTATGGACTTAGGGTTTTAATCATTACTTATATCGTTACAGGTGTGTATTGTTTGGCTTTATTGCTTATCTACAGTCTTACAATTCTTAACTTAGCTGTTAATTATCTAAGAAATAAAAACAAAAATATAGATGCTCCTAAATTTAATCTTAGATCCGAATGAAATACCTTACATTACTGTACAGCTACCTATTTATAATGAAAAATATGTAGTTCGTCGTCTATTAGAAAATATTGCCAAGTTAGAATATCCAAAAATAAATTAGAAACTACAAGTCCTTGACGACTCTACTGATGAATCTGTTATAGAAACAGCACAAATTATCAGCGAGTTACAAAAACAGGATTAGACATTGTTCACATTCGCAGAGAAAAACCGTGAAGGCTTCAAAGCAGGGGCTCTTAGATCATGCTACAGCCTTTGCAAAAGGAGATTTTTATAGCTATTTTTGATGCGGACTTCTTCCTCAACCTGATTGGCTAAAGAAAACCGTTATTTATTTTAAAGATGAGCGCATAGGTGTTGTACAAACAAGATGGGGACATATTAACAGAAATTATTCTTTTATTAACTAAAAATACAAGCACTTGCCTTAGACACTCACTTCACCCTTGAACAAGTTGGACGAAACTCAAAAGGACACTTCATCAACTTCAATGGTACTAGTGGGTATTTGGAGAAAAGCTACATTCTGATGCTGGAAACTGGGAAGGAGATACACTAACAGAAGACCTTGATTTAAGTTATAGAGCACAACTAAAAAACTGGAAATTTAAATACTTAGAAGATGTTGAAACTCCTGCTGAACTTCCTGTCGTGGTTTCTGCCGCTCGTTCTCAACAGTTCCGATGGAATAAAGGAGGCGCTGAGTATTTATCCGTACGTAAAGTATTGACTTCCAAAAACATAGGATGGAAAACAAAAATCTACTGGCGTGATGCACTTACTCAATAGTTCTATGTTTTTATCACGTTTTCATTGTTGCTGTGCTTAGCGTACCTATGATGTACATCAAGGACACTTACCCACATTTAGCTTGGGGTCTTTGAAGTAACAAGTTTCTTTATTGCTAGTACAATTATTTTTTATTCTGTTGTTATTGGATTACTTATAAGAATATTCAAGGAAAAACATTTGATGATTTTTGTAGATTATATAAAATTATTTTTCTCATTCTTTTCCCATTGCACTAGGCTTTTCATTACACAATGTCTCTGCTGTTTTACAAGGATATTTTGGTAAAAAGTGAATTTGTTCGTACTCCAAAATTTAATATTAGCTCACTTACAGATTCTTGGAAAGGGAAATAAAATATATTAACACAAAACTTTCTCCGAATATGATATTAGAATTTTTACTAATGTTATTTTATTCGGATTGTATAGCTGGAATAAAACTCAATGACTTTGGATTGTCTCCATTTCATTTAATGTCATTTTTGGTTTTGGTTTTATTTTTACAAATCTCTAATACTAAAAGATAACACAAAAAGCAAGGATTTAATTTTCCTTGCTATTTTACAACGGATATTCTACAATTCCACATTTTGAATTGTACTTTATCAATCTCAAAACGAAGCATTGTTCGAGTTTTTGCATACCAAATTCTACCAATAGCTCTAGGAAGTTAAGATGTAAAAGATTATTTTTATCAAAATAATCTTTAAAATATGAGAATGTCCAGATAGATATTTGAGGACGCAATGTTTTAATCTAAAAATCCCTGTTGCATATTTATTAGGATACCCACCTATATGGAGTCATAAAAATAGTCATTCCTCCACGTTCATTTCTTTTTGGAAATTTGTTCTTATTTCTGCTCCATCTATATCCCCAAAACACCTATTAAAGGTTTGATTTTTCTGTATTTTACGAGCTATTTCTATATTTCCAAAATCTCCGGCAGTGCCACACTTCATCTGCCCAAGCTATATGATTAAAATAGCTTCATCAAGATAACTATGTGTATCTGAAAGTAATAATATTTTTGGCATTTACTTAAAAGATAATAAAAACTTTATAATTATTTAACTGAATTTTTCACTTTTTACCAAGAGGAAATAACCTATTATCTTCTATATGTCCAAAAGGAGCGTTAAAAATAATTGGAATATCAAAAATAGAACAATGTTCCATTATTATTTCACAAGCTGTTTTTCCAAAAGGAATAGTATTATCGTGCATTTGGAAAATCCTCCACATAATAATAGCTTTTCAAATCCTTAAAAATTCCATTACGAGATAAGTTAAGTATCATTCTATCAATATGGATATAGGTATTCATCTACATCTTCGTACAGAATTTTTCCTCTTGTATCAACCTTAGAAGGAGGAAACCCAGAAAGGCTATAAATAACAGATAGATTTCCACCAATCAGCTCACCTTCAATCATTTGCGATGAATAAGCAAATAGTATTTTCCCATTGGTATTCTATTTTTCTCCTAAAAGAAAATTGTTTTTATAGATAAAACAGATTCTAATGTATTAGTATTCAAACTTATAGGCATAGTACAATGAGCCGACGCAACTCCTAAAATGCTGTAAAATGCCAATGCAAAGCTGTAATATCAGAATACCCCAAAATCCACTTTTGGGTGCAATAAAAATGATGAAAATTAATTTTATCCAATAGTCTTGCAGTACCATATCCGCCACGTAAAGTGCACCATATAGCATCAATATTAGGATTATTTAACATTGATTGTCAACTTTTGTCGTAAAAATATCATCACCCAAATTGATGATATTTAGCATCAATCGTACCCCGATAATTACCTGAAAATCAGACTCTTCTAACCATTTAATAGCATTAGAAATTTCTGAAAAGAAAATGGCTCTTTGCTGTAGAAAGAATCCTATTTTGGCATTAGGTTTTTAAAATTTTTAGTGTAATCATATTGCAAATTTATAGTACACTTGCACAAATTAAATAGAATTAATAATGATAATACTATGCTGGGTTATTTGCTGTAGCTACAGCAGCATCTGCTGATAAGCAAGTTTTAGGCAAAGGACGTACAGCTTAATGCTGGTTTCGGTACTTTCACGGGAGTTCCTGCTTTATGCTGGTTTAGAAAGCTAGGACCAAATAAGGATAATACTAGGAGGAGGTTTCTCTCCGTTCATACAGTGCAGATTGGGTTTATACAAAATATACTCACAATATTTTTGGAGTAATCGAAAGCTGTCGTAACTATCATTTCAATAGTATAATACCTGCTCTTCCTCTCAGGTAGATGTATTATGCTAGTATGGGCTTAGGTTTCTTCATTTCTTCATCAAGAGTGGATAGATACTGGAGATGGCTACTCAGGTCTAATGCTCGTATTCACACAGGTGGTCGAAATTTATTTTTCTCTAATAGTTTTGGTGTAAATCTTGAATTGGGAGCAGAAGTAGGACAATTGAATAACGGAATAGCAAGTTGGAATTACTATAAATTTTAAAATTAATTCTTTACGTAAATAATAAAAATCCTTAAAAGTAATTTTTAAGGATTTTTATTTTAATATATTTTCACAAATAGATTTATTTTCTATCTTTTCAATTCTACATAATCATGATGTGGCACTCCCTACATATACTTGTCGAGGACGTCCAATGGCTCATTTCTTGTCTCATTTCTTTCCGTGAGCTATCCAACCAGGTAAACGACCTACGGCAAACATCAACTGTAAACATCTGTTTGGAAACCAAAAGCACGATAAATAATTCCTGAATATCTACGTTTGGATAATTTTTAGAGATAAAATAATCATCTTCTAATGCTACTTTTTCTAATTTTTGCTAATTTCAAAAATAGGTTCAGTTATTCCTAAACTATGAATCACCTCATCGGCTGCTTGTTTTATAATGCTCGTGGGTCAAAGTTTTTATATACTCTATGCCCGAAGCCCATCAAACGGAAAGGATCATCTTTATCTTTAGCTTTTTTACTGATATACTTTTTCAACATCACCTCCGTCTTTATGAATATCTTCAGCATTTCAACTACAGCTGATTTGCTCCCCCGTGAGCCTTCCCCAGCGCTGAAACTCCTGAAGGAAATTGTAGCAAAAGCCCAGCGTGAGAAGAACCTACTAAACGTACTGTTTAAGTAGAACAGTTTTGTTCAGTGGTCTCCGTGAAGAATAAGTAACTTATTCAAAGCACACCATTGCAGGATTTATTTTGATATTTTTCAGTAGAATTTCAAACATTAATCTTAAGAAATTCTCATCATCATATATGTATCATGGTAATTGGGTGGAAGCCTTCTGCTTACAGATACACCCAAGTAGCTATCACTAAAAACTTAGCCATTCCTTTACAAATAGCCTCATACACATCATTAGGATGAAACATCAACAGAACTAGGGGTTAAATACGATATTAAAGCACTCGTCAAAGCAGCTCCCATTGGATGACAGATTTTGGAAATCCGTCCAAATGGTTTTCATCTCCTCAGTGTACAAGAGAATATTTATTAATTGTTGATTGAAATTTATGAAGTTCAGCCTGATTTGGAAGTTCTCCAAAATAAGTAAATGTGCAACTTCAAAAACGCTTTTTCTGTCAAATCTTCAATATTATATCCTCGATACAACGAAGAACACCCTGCATCCTCCATTCAGGAAAGTAATAAGCACTTTGACGGGGCACCTGTGTTTTGTATCCAGAGTCCCGAAGTTATGTAGCCTGCTCTGAGCACGTAGCTGTTGATATCTATGGCTTTTCTCCTCGCTACCTACTAAAATAGGAAATCTCATGACTTCTTTTCCCATCAACTACATTTACCTGCTGTGTTTCGTCACCAAAATTCATTTTAGAGTTGTTGTAATTTTTGGCCACCATTACAATATGACACCTGTGTAACAAGAAATTCACTTATATGTAAAATAATAAAATGACAAAGTTCAGTTTTTATGTAAAAAGATGATAGTTTTTATTTCTATTTTCAAAAATAATGTACTTTTGCAATCTATTTAAATGAAAAATTATTTATTCTTACACTAAGCGTGTTGGTTGTAAAAACGCGCCTAAGTATGCTGAAATAAAACCTACTCCATAGAAATCTAACCAAATGTATTTTGCTGAAAAACCATTATTTCTGCACACAGAGCAGGGAAAAAGGTATAAAAGCTACCCTGAAAATTGTTTGGAAACTATTCAATTTCTATCCAAAAAGAAGCATTCATAGTTTTGAAAATTGACATTTTGAAAGTGCTGACGGGCAATTATTCTAATGCACGATGACAAACTTGGACGCACTTGCACGGGCTCTGGTTTAGCCATTGAGAAACTATCTCAAGAACTTTGGAAAGAAAATTTAATTGATGACTTTGGAAATGTAACTTCATTTTAAAATGCCTTTTACTTAAAACGTTTTAGCTTGGTGCTATAAAAACAAAAGCTATTTAATGCTTGATTTTAAAAAGAGTTTCTACCAAAAAGTTGCAGAACATCGAGAGCTGAAAATATGCAACATCAAGTAGTTTTTATAGTTACAACACTCAACAAGCTAAAAATTCACGAAAGTAGCTCCGAAATGTTAATTTCTGCAACTATTCATAGTGAAGAGGAACTTAATCGCACCTAGAAACAGGAATTCCTCAGAAAAATACTTTTGCATTCACAGGAATAAAACTTTCAGAAAATCTCTTTATGAAAAATTGCAGAGTGAAAAATCCCTTCTATATTAGGGAACTCTTGGTAACCTTTGACAAACGTGCTGAAAGCAAAGGTAACCACCTTTATAAAGAATGGTCTGCGACTTGGCATTCAGGTATTTTCAACAGATGGACCTTGATGTAGAATTTATAATTATTTAGTTATTATTGATAAATTGAAAAGATTTGAAAAATTCAAATCCTATTCTTAAAAACAATTAATAAATGTTCAAAAGTTAGCGGAAAAGTCTTTATGAATTTCTTTAAGATACGTAATTTTCGTCACCTTGTAGTGTGTGTAATAATTCTTATATTTTACTTAATAAATTATTATGCTATCACAAAATTTTATTAAAAAGATGCTTTTTCAAAAGAAGAAGAGCGTCTTTTAGTTGTTACCAAATATGAAAGCAATGCTTAAAGACAATCAAGTACTTATTCTTTGACCGATATGAATTTGAGGATATTATCATTCATTATTTAGAGATGCTAAAGTCAGTAAGCTAAACAAGCCATTGAGATATCTCTATCTCAACACCCCTTTTGGCTACTGAACTAAGGCTTTTACAAGCTGAAATGTTTCTTATGAAGATAATTTAGCACAAGCAGGTGCCATTCTTGATGATATTATCTCCTTAGAACCTTATAACACTGGGGTTTATATACAAAAGAGCAAATTTGTATTCTATAGCCATCATAAAGCTATAGAATTACTAAAATATGAATTTTTCCATCACTGAAGAAATAAGCTGATGTTTATTCATTAATTGCATGGAGAATATGTGTATATGGAAGGTTACATAATGGCTAAAATATATTTTTTCAGGAATGCTTATCCAAAGACCCAGAAGATTATTTTCTTTGCAACAACTATTACACTGCTATGATGTTTTCTACAAGAACACACTCAAGCCATTGATTTTCTAACAAATTACATTGATAAAAATCCATATTGTAAGTAGCTTTACACAATTTAGGAAGACACTACATTGCTCAAAAATAATTTGGAAGAAAGCTTTAAAATGTTTTGACTTTGCCATCATCAGTGATGATACTTTCACAGGTGCTTATTTTTGAAAAAGAAAGGTATTAAGGAAAGCTAAAACAATATAAAAAGCCATTGAAAATTATAAAGTCACCTTAACTCTTGATGACCCCTCTCTTTTGCTTATCTTAGAATAGGTAATTGTTAGCAGAAAATGGGAGATGCCGCTGAACAGTATTATTTCAAGCCAGTCACGAAGACCCACAATCAGCAAAAGCTTTGGTTGTATAGTGGATTATTATGCAAGAGAAAAATGATTTTTGAAAAAGCTGCTAAATACGTATCAAAAGTTCTTATTAATGAAGGTATGATCTACATTTTATGCCGATGTGCGAATTTATTCTATTGTAGGTCAATATGATAATACAATTCAAACATATGAACAAGCTATTGATTTAGGAGAATTTTTCAGCACAAATGCGAAATGATTTTTACGGATGTTCTTCTATAAAAAGAACAATACGAGAAAGTCGTTTCGCTTTGGTTTACTTTACATATCATCCTACGAAATTAGCACTCATTATCGAATAGCTATTGCATATTTTTCTGAATAATGTAGAGCTCTTATCACTTAAAAATTGCTATTGAGATTAGCTCCTGAATGGATACCTTTTTGATATATCCAAATATTTTTCTGATAGCAGAATAGAACTATTTTACCTTTAATGAAATTTTATCTAAAATACTAAAATAAAAGAACACAGATGGAACATTTTGAAGTTGGAAAGACCTTATTAACTCAGTTTATATCAAAATTAGAGGTTGACTTGCTTTTATTTATTATATTTGCAGAAACAGGTTTATTCATAGGCTTTCTTTACCTGGTGATAGCCTTTTATTCATTTCAGGGATTTATAGCAGTGTAATGATAAACTAGAAACTTTTGGAAGCTCTGGAGCGATTTGCTTTGATACAACTATTTTAGCAAGTTCTATAGCTCTTATGGCTATATTAGGAAATATGTTGGGGTATGGTTTGGAGAAAGTGGCGCTCAATCTATATAGTAGACCAGACTCTTTTTCTTTTTAGAAAAATATCTTATAAGAGCACACGATTTCTATGAAAAACACGGTAAAGTAGCTATTATAGCTGCTCGTTTTTACCTATTATTCGTACATTCGCACCAATTGTAGCAGGTATTGTAAAAATGGAAAAATCTAAATTCCTTTTTATAATATTATAGAGCTGTTTTATGGTCTTTTATATTAGTTTTTCAGGACAATATTTGGATAAAATTTTTATTGACCAATTTTGTATTGACCTAAAACAACATTTGGAAATGATTATTTTTATTCATTGTAATTATAAATCACAGCTCCTGTTTTAATAAAATTATTTTCACCTGGAAAAATAAAAATACTTCACTATAAAAGTGAAGTATAATTCTAATCTTCATAAATTATCAAAATAAGATATTACTTTTTGTAATACCTTAATTTATATTTTTATGCAGTGCATAGACTATTATTTTTAATGTCTTGGCTCTGATGAAACTGTTAATTTCTTACGTCCTTTAGCTCTTCTACGAGCTAATACTTTTTCTTCCATTAGCGGTACTATACGCTCTCTAAAAACCGTGTTTATTTCTTCTTTTCTTTTTGAAGGTTGAAATGTTCTTTTCTATAACGCTCTGTACTTTTATTATCTTATTAAAAATTATAAACTTAATATAAGCCTCACTTTTAAGGCACTTTTAAAACAGAGGCAAAAATTAAAACTATTTTTGATTTTACAAATTTTTATCATATCTATTTTATTAAGTCTATAACATTTAAAGAGGCTCCTATTTCAAGTAAATGTAATTTTTGATGAGCATCTGAGAATTTCTAGAAACTTCTTTTATCTATTTTTATTACATCAAATGTATCGATAATGAACACCTAATACATTTCTTGTTTCCAAAATTAGCTGCTGTAGGATCGTCACGAACTCCCATTGTATAATTATTTCCTATCGGAAAAATTGCTAAATCAATTTTTATATTGATGAGGAATAATTTTTCCTTAATCCATATGAAGCTGCCGTATCTCCTGAAACATAGATAGTTATATCATTATAATTAATTAAATAACCTGCCGGATTCCTCCATAAGTTCCATCTTGAAAAGAAGAAGAATGAACGGCTTTAATCATTTTATTTGTAATCTTTTCCATCAACAAAACGATGCGATCCTCCTATATTCATTTTCGTGACCACTAAACCTAATTTTCTAAAATGAGCTAATATTTCAGGATTACTAATAAGCTGAGCATTTGTATTTTTAGCAATAGCTTCAGTATCAAAAATATGGTCTGTATGTGTGAGTAAAACATAATCTGCTTTTATGACTTGTAAATCAATATGTTTAGCTATGGATTTCCTGAAATAAATGGGTCTATTAAGAAATAATTCCCATCAATTTCAATATTTACACTAAGCGTGACTAAGATAAGTAATTTTCATTTTCATTCATTTTTAATTTTATATCTCAAACAAAGATACTATACTACAGAACAGATTTTTATATGTTAAAGTTTAAAAAGAAGTTAATTTATCTGCAACAGTTCTATCGTTAGCAAGTCTTTGTATTTTATTTTGCCCGCCCAATTTTCCTAAAGATTTCATATAATCTGCGAATCCATTTTTCCCGTATTTTAGTAATTTTCAATGGCTGTAGCACCTTTTTCACTTGAATAAGGTCAAAAATAATATACATTTGTTTTTGTAAAGCATGTGTCCAATTCTTTGCAAAAGACTCCAAATCAGAAGGCTCTGTCTCAAATTCTATAAACCACTCTCGTGGTAAGGTAGCTCTCACTTGGAGGAATAACCTGAGGAGCTACTGAAAAATTCTACTACACTACCTCCTTGACATTCAATAGCTTTGCTTAATAGCCTCTTCACTTCTTTTGCTATAATATGCTCTCCAAAAAGCTGAAATATAATGTTTTATTCGTCCTGAAACTATAATTCTATAAAGATGAAACAAATTGTATTGTATCTCCTATATTATATACTCAAAGACCTGCATTGGTAGAAATAATCATTGCGATAATTTAACTCCTATCTCTACATCCTTGATAGTTAACCTTTTTATGATTTTTCTTCAAAAATTTCTTCTGCTTTTAACAAATTCATAAAAATCCCTGGAATTAAGTAGCAATAACATTCCTTTTCTTTTTGACTATCTTGAAAAAGCAAAAAGCCTTCACTTGCAGGGAAAAAGCTCTATACTATCAACTTTTTTCCTATAAGTTTTTCGAAATGAGAACGATAAGGCTCATAATTAACTCCTCCATAAATAAAAAGCTGAAAAACCCTTGAATAAATCTGATATTTTTAGAACTTTTTCTGTTAATTTCTCAAAATACATTTGTACCCACGAAGGTATACCACTGATTACGGTCATATTTTCAGAAATTGTTTCTTCAACAATTTTATCAACTTTGGTTTCCAAATCTTCTATACAATTGGTATTCCAAGAAGGCAATCTATGTAAATAATATGGCACATAATGAGCTGCTATTCCTGATAATCTACCTGTTTTTATACCATTTTTCTCTGATAAAAATGGGGCTTCCTTATGAAAAATCATCTTACCATCAACAAAAATTTGCCTTTTTAGTTTTCATTAATGCATAACAAAAATAGCATCACGAGCAGCTTGTATATGATAAGGCATTGATTCTCTTGATATTGGAATATATTTTATACCACTTGTTGTTCATGAAGTTTTTGCAAAATATAAGGGTTTACCTTTCAAAGAATCTTTCTTCTCCATTTATAACTCTTTGCATATAAGACATTAATTCTTCATAATCTCGTATTGGAACATATTTAGAAAAATCTTCCATTGATTGAATTTCTTCAAAATGATGTTCTTTTTCCAAAAGTTGTATTTTTAAGCTTGTTTTATTAATTGTTTGAATATTTTCTCTTGTGTTTCTATTGGATTATTAGCCCACTTATCAATTTGTTTTTAACAAAAAGCTAACAATTTGGCTCCTAATGCTTTTTATAGACATTTGTTATTCTATTTTTATAATTATTTTGAAATTCTTATAGTTAAAAGGATCAACAGGGATACCCATTATTCCATAATTCAAAAGTGTAAATGCGTCCCTGTAGAAAGCTCTCCTGTATTGCTACTGTAGCAATAACTTCTCCTAGCTGACAAAATCTCCTTGTTTTTTGTCAAGCTAGCATTATGCTTATATATTGAAATAAAATTATTTTCGTGTTCTATAATGATAACAAATCCTGTCTTCTACAGACCATTCTGAAAAAAATAACTGTTCCATTAGCAACAGACATTACAGGTGTACCTTGCTGAGCTACAATATCTACTCCAAAATGTTTTTCATTAGTTTTAAAAAGTATTGAAACCGCTCCTTTTAAAGGGGTAAAAATAGTAAATTTTTCTTACTTGATGAAGCTACATCAAAAATACTATAGCGTTCTTCTTCTGCTACATCATTACGAAGTTTTATTTCTTCTTCACTAGGGTCAATATTTAAATTGAAATCTGTAACACTTTTTATTTACAGCATTTTGCCAAAGAGAATCTTTATCAGTTTTTCAGGCTTTATATCTCCATTAAGAACTTTTTGAATAGATTGGAAATAAAACCTCATTACCTGTTATTTTCTGTTGCAGAGAATCCATTTCAAAAGTTAAATGAACTACTTTTTTGCTAGTTCTGCTTGAAAACCCTAAAATATATTGCCGTAAAGGAGTGTAAATAATAACCAAAGTTGTTAAAACAATCATTAGAATAGCAAAAAGGCAACTATAAACAAAAACATTTAACCTATTTAACCGAAAAGTAGCTACATCTTCAAGTGTATTTTCATTCATTATCACAACACGATATTTGAATAACCACTTGCTTTTCATTGACTTATGTTTTTATTACTTGAACTCATATATTTCGTTTAGAGATGTAAAAATAATGATACTTTTTCAATAAAATGCAAAATTAATATATATCTTTTAAAAATAACTCGTATATTTGCACCAAAAAGCGAAGTTATGTTTGCACAAAGTATATTCTTAGGTGTTATAGGGGCGGTTGGCAAGTTGTAGTTATTGTTGTACTAGCCTTGTTATTTTTGGAGGATTCCTGAACTAATGCAGTGGCTTAGGAGGCGGTATCCGAGAGTTTAAAGGCGCAATGCGTGAAGAGGAAAAAGCCTGAAACCCGAATAATGATAAAAAGTTGAAGATAAAAACGAATAATGTTTTTGATTTGTGTCTTTAATGAGAAGTTATTAACATAATACTTGTTGATAACTTTTTATTTTGAAATTAATTGTATCTCACAACTGTTGTTTTAATTGAAATATTTTTCTCTTTTATATATATATTAGAAAATTTTAAGAAATTATAAGTATTTTTCTATAAAATATAAAAATAGATTTAATTTTATTGTTTTTCACTTTACTTTTGAGCAAAGATTTAGGTTTTATGAAATCATATATTAGAATTTTTAGTACTGATTTTCAGTACTTTTCAGGTTTTTGCACATCATACTCTGTGCGAGACTGTTGCTTTCTACAACGTAGAAAACCTGTTGATACCATCAATGATCCAAAAATTTATGATGACCGTACTCAACAGGCAAAGACCACTGGACAAGTGCTCATTATAACGACCACTTGAACAAACTTGGAGTTACCATTTTTCTAAAATAGGAAAGATGTAATAGGGACAGACGCCAGACTTTGTTGGGCTTTGTGAAGTAGAAAATAGAGAAGTTGTTCAAGACTTGATAAATACTTCTTTCCTTTGCAGATAGCAACTACGGAGTTGCTCATTTTTGAATCTCCTGATATACGAGGAATTGATGTAGCTTTTTATTTATAAAAAGATATTTTCAAACCTTCTAATATCTCCAAACATTTTCTAAAAATAGCTGATGCTTCTGGAAACCTCGTTATACTCGTGATCAGCTTAGTTTCTGGAGAAATGGAAGGAGAAACTATTCATTTCATTGTAAATCCTAGCCTTCTACGTTCTGGAGGGAAGCTGCTAGCCGTCCTTTCCGTGAAGCAGCTGCGGCTCTTAATATATATAGATTCTTTAACAAAAATTAATCCTATGGCAAGGTAATTAGTATGGAGATTTTAATGATGACCCTACTAATTCTAGCTTCAAAAAGTATTAAAAACCAAAGCTCATAAAGAAGATGTAAAGCAAGGCGAACTATACAACCTATGGAGAATATGTATAAAAAGGGGTTGGCTCTCTTGCTTATAGAGATAGTTGGAGTTTATTTGACCAATTTGATTATCACTTACGGATATTTAAAACCTAACAATGATGGGATATTCTTACTGGAAAGCAGGTATTTTCTCAATAGTCCTGAGCTTGCAAGCCCTTCAGGCAAATATGTCGGGTATCCTTTCAGAAGTTATTCTAATGGAGAGTTATACCGGAGGATATTCTGACCACTTCCCACATATCTGTATTTGATTAAAGAAAAAGTGAAATCTATTTTTCACTAATAAAAACCACGAAAATGATTCTAATTCTATCCGCTTGTTTAATATTTTGTCTTGCCTGTGATAAAGATAATTTATCAGGAATGACTATACTTTAAAATCAAGGAAAATTATATTCCTAAACCTTTGCCCAATCCTAATCAAAATCAAGGACAAGGACAAAATCAGAACCAGAACCCAAATCAAGGGCAAAATCAAAATCAGGCCTCTGATATGAAAGTTCCTCCAAAACTTTTATATTATTATCAGGGTATTAATTTTTGCAAAAACAGGAACTAATTTAAAAAGATGATTTAGCTGTACTAACTATTCAAAAACACAAACATATTTTGTCTTATAAAGAGCGACATCCTTATTTGCAAAAAGCAGATACTGATGAGAAAAATTCTTCAAATGTTATCTTGATATATACAGGAGAATCAAGACCTAAAGAAAATATTTGGAAAGGAAGCGCTCAAGGAAGTATCAATACAGAGCACGTTTATCCACAAAAGTTTTCTTGGAGAAAAAGGTAATGCAAAAATAACCAACCTAAAACAGGAGATTTACACCACCTTCGGTATTGTGATAGTTCTGTAAATAGTAGCCGAAGTAATCACCCTTATACTGATGGAAAAAGGAAATGCTCACAAAGTAGGCAAAAATAGTTGGTACCCAGGTGATGATTGGAAAAGGAGATGTAGCAAGAATGATTATGTACCCTAAACATTCGTTATAACCTCCTGTAGAAAAAGTTAGTACCAAAAATATTGGATTACTCTTAAAATGGAATGCGGAAGACCCTGTTTCTTCTCTTGAAAATTCAACGAAATAACATAATAGAAGAAGCTCAAGGTAGCTGAAATCCTTTTATAGACAACCCTTATTTAGCTTCTAAAAATTTATGGAGAAGTTGAAAATTATTCTCCTGAAAAATACTTGGAAATAATAAAATGAAATATAAACTTAGAATGACAATGAAACAATTAATTTTGAGCTTTTTCCTTATTTTAGGATTAAATGCGACAGCACAGAATTTCTTGTAAGCGGGAAAGTGCAACAAAATAAAAATACTCTAAAAGATGTATCTTTAATTGTTGAAGGAACTTCTGTAAATGTAAAAACTGATACATCAGGAAGTTACTCTTTTCAATTACCTAAAGGAAAAATATACCTTATTAGCAACAGCAAGTGGATATTTATCTCAAAAAAATATCTTTTGAAGTAAAAACACACTTCAATTACCTATCATTTTCTTAGAAAAAGAAAAGCACGAAACAGCAAATAACATCATCACCCTTTCTGATGATGAATTAGATGACGAAGAAGGAAGCTCTGCTATGATATCTGGTTTTTGCAATCTTCACAAGACCTTTATTTCCAACGTGCTGCATATGATTTTAGTCAAGTTTTCTACCGCTCAAGAGGTTATGATTCTAATAAAGCCAATGTATTAATAAATGGTATTAATATGGCAAAAAGTTGAAACAGGTAGACCACAATGGAGTAACTGGGGAGGATTGAATGACGCTACACGTAACCAAGTGATTGTTACAGGAGTAGGAGCTTCTGAAAATGACTTTGGAGGAGTTTTTGGTAGTACTTCTATTTCTGTTCGTCCATCAGAAATTCGTAATGGACTAAAAACTCTGCCACTGGCTCTAACCGTAGTTATATAGGTCGTACAATGGTAACTTACAATTCAGGCATAAAACCCAATGGATTTGGTTATATGATTTCTGGTTCTTATCGTTGGAATAATGGAAGAAATAACTGGAATTATCCTGTAATGGACGGAATGCTTTTATAAATCTTATGCCGTAGCAGGTGCATTAGAATATAAATTTAGTCCATATTTTTTTCTTCAAATTTAGCAGGAATTTTCTCCTATAATAACAGAGGGAAATCGGCACCATTAACACAAGAAGCTATAGCTTTAGGCGGACGAAGATATAACCCAAACTGGGGTTACCAAGCAGGAGATATTCGTAACTCTAAAATGAAAAAGAATAGCAGAGCCTATTTTTATCTTATCTAATACATATCATAAAAATGACACCAAAGTAGAACTTAATTTAGGTTATCAATTTGGGCAAGTTGGAGACACTCGTTTACAATATGTAAAATCTCAAAAATCCTGACCCTTCATATTATACTAATATGCCTACATATTATTATAATATGTATAACCCTTACTGAAGGCGGAGACCCTTTAGCTTGGGATAAAGCTAAACAGCAAATTGAATATTTTAGAAAAAATAAAACAACTCAACTGGGACAAAATTTATTTAGCAAATGCAAGTGCTGGAGGAGAAAGTTTATATGCTCTAAATGAAGATATTATAGACTCTAAAACACTTAGTGGTAATTTATTAGCTTCTACAAAAATTCATCCAAATATTACTCTTAATGGAGGTTTCTTACCAAAAATATTTCTACTGAAAATTATCAACAAATCAATGATTTACTTGGTGGACAATATTTCCTTAACAGAAGCTATTATTCCGGAGAATTATATGATACACAAGAAAATTTAAGACTTAAAGAAGGCGATAAATATCAATATTATTATATGGCTAACATTCAGAAATTGAATGCTTTTCGGACAACTTCGTTTTAAATTTGGCAAAAGCTGATTTCTATGTTGCAGGAAGATATAACTATACAGGTTATGAGCGTGATGGACAGTTTGCAGACAATACTATTTATGCAGACTCAAAAGGCAAAAAGTGGTATAAAAATATTATAATACCATCAGTACCAAAGCTGGATAACTTACAGCCTCACAGGTCGTCATATTTTTACAATTCAACACAGGATATTTTGAAGACCCTCAGCCTCTTAATAATATTTTTGTAAATATTCGTAATTCTAATTCTACTATCCCTTATGGGTTAAAGGCAGAAACTCAACTAACTGCTGACGGAAGTTATATCATCCGTATGCCTTACATAAAAAGCTAGAGTTACAGGATATGTTACCAAATTTGAAAAATGCTACTGAAAAAAAGTTATTTCTTTACTCAGTCTCGCCTTGGAGACGAGTCTGCAGGGTTCGTAACTCAAACAATGGTAGATGTTAATAAAAATACATTTTCGGAGGAGAATTTGGTGCAGAAGTAGATGTACTACCAACTATTAAAAGCCACTGGGGTGGTTTCTGTCAATCAATATACTTATGATAATAATCCTACTATTTTTCCAATCTATTGACAAAAAAACTCATCGGAGACCCTATGGTTTCTTATTTGAAAAAAATTATAAAGTAGGAAATGGACCTCAATGCGCGTATTCTGCTGGTTTAGAATATCGTAGCCCTCGTTATTGGTGGGTAGCTGTTACTGCCAATTGGTTTGATAGAAATTATATTTCTGTTGTTCCAAGTATTCGTACAGAAAATATTTATACAGACCCAAATACAGGAACCCGAATTACAAATGTAAATGAAAATACAGTACGAGAAATGCTTTCACAAGAAAAATTACCTACTTTATTCTTAATGAATCTTTCTGCAGGCAAATCTTGGAGAATAAAAAGGTCATTTTTCTTAATGCTTTCATAAGTGTTAATAATTTACTAAATAATCAATTCAAATCTGGTGGTTTTGAACAAGCTAGAAAAAGGTGATTATAACTCTATGCTTGCCGATAAAAAGAAACGGATATCCTACCTTCGAAACAAATATTTCACTGGATACGGAACAACATATTATGTTAATTTAGCTTTAAGTTTATAACCTTAATAAAGTACAGAATAATGAAAAATATTATTTACATTTATCAGTCTGTCATTATTTTCTTGTGTAAAAGATAATAATTATAATTTACTAGACACTAAAAAGTATTTTAGAGCAAAAAGTAAAAATACAACGAATATAACAGAAGTAACATAATTTCTTATACAGATTTAAAAAGCTAAAAATTAGTTCTAATGTTGAGCTTTATACAGAAGATAATGCTTTTGAGGGTTATGTTATTTCAAGTGACGAAGGAGGAAATTTCTACAAAGAAATATATGTACAAGCCATTGACAAATCTGGAACTATTATAGTTGCTATCGATAAAAAGGGATTGTATAGTGAATTTCCTATCGGAAGTAAAGTACAAGTACGACTTAAAGGTACTTCCATATGGGAAGACCCTCGTTATGCAGTAATAAAAAGTAGGTTATGGAGAAAGTACTACATCTGGCGGAAACAAAAAAATATCAATCTTCCGTCTGCTATGTACGAAAATGTAATTATCCCTTCTGGTGAAGTAGCTAACATTGAAGATATTACCACTTCTTTTGATAATCTTAGCACTATAAAATCAGATGCAAGTAGTTACAAATTAGTACTTCTAAAAATGTAACATTTACAGATGCCTCTGTAGGAAAAACTTTTTATAACCCTACTGATCAGTACAATACTACTCATAAAATAAAAGACCAACAAAAATAAAAGAATTAGAACTTATTACAAGTAGTTATGCTTCTTTTATTAAAGACATTGTACCATCTGGAAATCTTAATATACGAGGTATTATTACAATTTATAAAGGAAAAATAGTACTAACAAAAACTTCCAATTTAAAAATTAATAATATAACTGATATTCAACGTACAAATTAATAACAAAAATCATATGTTATGAGAAAATTACTTTTTTGAGCTTAGCGCTCACCGTTTTAATGTCGTGTAAAAAGACGACGAAACAGGCATCCCTCCTATAGATGGACAACAAAAACAGTCTTCTTCTGTTCTTGATGCCAAAACTGCTACAGTAAATGATTATAAAGATGGAGTATCTTTGAAAGGGAATATTACTGTAAAAGGAACTTATTCCTATATCATTTTTTCTGATAAAACAGAAGTACAAATTTTCGCTCACAAGTCTATTGTTGAAAATTTTAGCCAAGAAACTAAAAAGAAATTAGCAACACAAGGACAAGAAGTAACTGTAACAGGTACTTTCAAAGATCATAAACTAAAAACGGAACTGTCATAAAAAGAAATTCTTTTATGAAAAAGAAGTGATTTAGTTTTGGTAGTTCTTCTGTTACTCCACCAGCAAACGATACCGTTACAGAGCTTGATGCCAAAACTGCTACAGTTAATGATTATGAAGATGGAAAAAGTATCTTTGAAAGGAATATTACTATAAAAAGTAACTTAGATCCTATATCATTTTTTCTGATAAAAACAGAAGTACAAATTTCGCTCACTGAGTCTATTGTTGCAAAAATTTTAGACCAAAAGATAAAAACAAATTAATACTCAAGGGACAGAAGTAACTGTAACAGGTACTTTTCAAAACGATTATAAACTAAAAAGACGGAACTGTCATAAAAGAAATTCTTTATGAAAAAGAAGAGGATTTAGTTTTTCGGTAGTTCTTCTGTTACTCCACCTCAGCAAACGATACTGTTACAGAGCTTGATGCTAAAAACTGCTACAGTAAATGATTATGTGGAAGATAAAAAAAGTAAAAACTGAAAGGAGTTGTTTCTGTAAAAAAATAGCAGAACTTATTTAAAATTTTTTTCTGACGGAACAGAAATTCAAGTTTATGTAACTGGTTATACAAAATTAGACCAAAGTATAAAAACAAAATTGAATACTGCAGGGCAAGAATTAACAGCAACAGGTACTTTTAAAACGCATAACAATACAAGACAAATACAAATAGCCTCAGGCTCTGATTTAGTTTTCGGTAATGTAGTTACACAAGATAATAACAACCAAGGTGGTAGCCAAAATGGAAACCAAGGCGGAGGAAATCAAAGTGGAAACACAACCCTCTAATGTTTTCGATTTTGAAAGTATTACTCCTTCAAATCATTATAATGAAACAGGTACTTTAACAGGAGCTGATGGTGTTACTCTTACTTATAAAGCTCGTACAGATGTTGATGTATCACGGAATTAATGGAAAAAGGTCTTATGTTAACTGAGCATAAAAACTTATGGTCTTTCTTACATTAAAAGTAACTTTTCCAAATGGTGTAAAAGAAATTTCTTTTGATTATAAAGAAGCTTTTTCATGGGAATCAAGATAGACATTTCTTAGTATATGAAGGGAGATGAAAATTCAACTACAAAAATTGATGAAGTTAAATTCAAAGGTCAAAACAAATACACCAAAGAACTTAATAAAAATGGTAGCTATACCATTACAATAAAAAGCAGCAAAAAGGTACAAGACAATTTGTAATTGATAATTTCTCTTGGAAATAAAAATTTAAATTCAATACTCATAAAAATCCTCACAAATTTGTGAGGATTTTTAACTAAAAACTAACTAAAAATCTAATGAGGTTAAAAACAACTGATATTAAAAACACTAAAAAAGAACATACTCATTAGAAATCTAAGTGAAATGAAATACTAAAAACATTTCTCTATAAACGGATTTCTTTTACATCCAAACAACAACGTTGCAAAGATAATACTATTTTCGATACAAACAAAAATTATTTTTAATTATTTTAAATAAATTTAATTAATCTATGATTATCAGTTTTTGTAAAAATATTTTTTTACAAAAATGATTTCATTATATATATGTTTTTAACAAACTATTTTCAAAAGAAAACAACATTTTTAAAAAAGTTTTTCGTAACTTTGCATCCTATAAAATCACAATATTTTTACCAATGAAAAATCGCTTTATTATGTTTTGCAGGTATTTTAGCAACATCCTGCGTATCTAACAAAAATTTAATGAAGTACAAAAGCAAGCTAAAAAGTACAGAAGATTTACTTAACTCTCACTACAATGAAGCTCAATTTGTGCCTTCAAGAAAAAGAGGCTTTTAGCTTCTAAAAATGAAGTTCTACAAAAACAATGATGGGTTTACTTTCTAACTTAGGAAATATGACTCTATTGAGCAAAAAGGAGCAGATAACCTAGAAAAATCTCTTGAAAAGCCTACGCGAAAAAGACCTTACTATCAAAAACTTGCGTGATGCTGTAACGCGTAGAGACTCTGTAAATTTAGCTCTTGTTCAAAGCCTTAAAGGCGTTCTTGGTAATCTTGATGATGAAGATATTACTGTTCAAGTAGATAAAGGTGTCGTTTATGTTTCTATTTCTGATAAATTACTTTTTCAGTAGTGGAAGCTATAATGTTACTCCGAAAGCTCGTGAAGTATTGGGTAAAGTAGCACAAGTTGTAAATAACAAACCTGATTTTTGAATTTATGGTAGAAGGTCATACTGATAACGTACCTATCAAAACTGCTTGTATAAAAGACAATTGGGACTTAAGTGTATTACGTGCTACTGCTGTAGTTCGTATATTACAAACTGATTTTTGGTGTTTCTCCTGCTCGTATGACTGCCGCAGGACGTAGTGAATATATCCCAGTTACAGATAATAGTTCTGCTGACGGACGTGCAAGAAACCGCCGTACTCGTATCGTAGTACTTCCGAAACTAGATCAATTCTATAATATGATAGAAGAAGGAATGAAAGACCCTAAAATTAATTAGTAAGTTTAGTGAAATTTCTCATATTTAAAAAGTAGTCATCTAATATTTAGATGGCTATACATATAAACACATATATTGCTATTCATACACTCTCCATGAAAGAGTGTTCTATATAAAATTAGTAATAAAAAAAGCATTTTAAGCTCGCACAGGAGTATTTAAACAAGGTCAAGATAAAGATTTATCTTATTTTTCAAATCCTTACGATTAACAATAAAATCTAAAAATCCGTGTTCTTGAACAAACTCTGCAGTTTGGAAACCTTCTGGAAGTTCTTTCCCTGTTGTATCTTTTTACTACACGAGGTCCCGCAAAACCTATAAGCGCACCTGGTTCTGCTATATTAATATCTCTAACATAGCAAAAGAAGCTGTTACCCCACCTGTTGTTGGGTCTGTACATGAAAGAAATATAAGGCTAAAGCCAGCATCATCAAGTTGGAGCCAATTTTGCAGAAGTTTTAGCCATTTGCATAAGAGAAAAAGCAGCCTCCATCATTCGTGCTCCTCCAGATTTTGAAATCATTAAGAAAGGTAATCGATATTTAATAGCATAATCAATAGCTCTTGATATCTTCTCCTACTACACTTCCCATAGAGCCACCTATGAAAGAGAAATCATACAAGCAACCACAATTTCTCTTCCTTTAGACTCTCCTACTGCTGTACGAACAGCATCATAAAGTCCTGTGTTTTGTGAGCTTCTTTTAACCTATCCACATATTTTTTGTGTCTTCAAAACTTAGCGGATCTTTGGATTTCATAGCACTATCAAACTCTCTAAAATTTCCGTCAAATATAATTTCAAAATATTCTTTACTACCAATCCGTACGTGATACCCATCTTCTGGACTGATATAAAAATTATTTTGCAAAGTTCCTCTGTCTCAACTATTTTACCCGTTGGAGTTTGTACCATAATCCTGTGGTATATCTTTCTTCTCTTCCGTAGAAGTTTGTATTCCTTTTGTTTTCGTTTAAACCAAGACATATTTTCTTCCATTTTTGTCAGATTTCGGGCTGTAAAATTACTATGATATAAATGAATGAATTTTGTTAATATTACTATCAAAAACAATAGTTTTTCGTTTATCATACAAACCATAAAAACTAATAATCAATTATTTAATTGTAAAAATATTTTTAATATCTAATATTAAAAACTACAAAAATATTATTAACAATGAAAAATTAACTTTTTATTCATCTAATAAAATAATTTATATACTTTTGCAGTAAAGTTCAATTTTAAATAGAAAAATATGTCAAAATTAGGGAAATTCAATCGCTAGCACTTGCTATTGGAGCAGCTATTGAGCTGGAGTGGGAATACTTTTTGCACCAAATGAAGGCAAAAACACGTAAAAACTACGTAAAAATTCAATGAGACCACTGATAATCTCAAAAGATAAAAATCTCTGATTTAACCGAAGATTTAAAAGAGAAAAAGATAAATTCAAAAGGCACTTTTGGAGGAAAATGTGAAAAAACTTCTTTTCAAAAATCTAGCTATAAAGCAGAAGAAATTATCAATGCTTTGGAAAGAAAATTAGAAGACTTAAAAAGAGCTAATGCTAAATTCCAAAAATAATATAACACAATGGCAATCAAAGAATTAAAAGAAACAGCAAAAATATTCCCTGATGAAATAGAATCAGTAATACAATCACAAATTGAATATTACAAATTGTACGCTTTCCGTATGTTTGCAAAATCTGCAACTGGATTGATTACTCTTGTAATGAGTTTATTTGTACTTGCTATTGTATTTTTCTTGCCAACGCTTTAGCCTTTGCCATTGGAGAGTGGCTCAAAAGCACAGCTTTGGGCTTCTTAATTATTGGTTTATTATTGAGTTTGATAGCTTTTTGTATTTATATATTTTCGAGCTAAGATAATTTATAAACCTATCTTAGAGAAAATTTCTAGTATTTATTTTAGTAAAGGATTAAGCATTATGGAAAGAAAAATACAGTTCTTTAGAGCAAATAGAAAATGATTTGAAAATACTTCGATTAAAAAGAAATTGATTGGGTTTTGCTTAAAAAGTGACTATCAAAGTTTTTACGAAATTTTTTTCAGTAAAACGGATATTTTCTGACACTATAACCGAAGTAAAAAGATACTATTGTAAATAAAAAAGAGGTATTTGGCTATGGCTGCTGGTTTTTACTAAGAAAATTCTTCAAAAATAATTTATATTTCATTGATAATAAATGTTTTTATATCAAAATAAAATACATAAAAATATTTTGAAATATAAAAAATATATAACTTTGCACTGCAAAATAGGGAGGTCTTATAGCTCAGCTGGTTAGAGCACCTGACCTCATAATCAGGGGGTCCTGTGGTTCGAGCCCAAAGTTGGACCATACTCTTACATAATGTAAGTGTTTTTATTTTATAGATTGATACAGTAAAAACTCTTTTTCATTAATAAAATGATGAAAGAGTTTTTTAACTATACATTATTGATTTTTATTAATTATAAAAATCTTTTAAAAACTACTTAGCTTTTTAAAAAGATTTCCATAATTTTACCAGCGAATAATTACACTTCCCCAAGTGAAACCACTTCCAAAAGCAGCTAATACAACAAGGTCATTTTCTTTTATTCTCCTTGTTCTACCGCTTCCGCTAATGCAATAGGAATAGAAGCAGCTGTAGTATTTCCATATTTTTGAATATTATTAAAACTTGAGAATCTGTTAGTTGAAATTTTTGTTGAATAAATTGAGATATTCTCAAATTGGCTTGAGTGAGAATAAGAAGATTTATATCCTCTTTAGTTAAATTATTGGTTTTCAAGCCTTCCATAATTACTTCACCAAACCCGAACAACAGCATTTTTAAATACAAATTGCCCATTCATATAAGGATAATAAGATGTATCATCTGGGTTATTTTCTTTTATAAGTTCAGGCACCCATTTATTTGTTAGCTAACCAGGAGAAATCATTGCAAGTTCCTCAGCATGAACACCTTCACTATGTAAATGGGAAGACAGTATGTCTTTGTTTATTATTATCTGAGCGAGACAAAAACACAGCTCCTGCCCCATCTCCATAACAGAGACATTTCGTCCATGAGTAGTCATATCTCAAAGCAGGAGATTGAATTTTAGCACCTATTACTAAAATATTATACATTCCTGTTTTGTATAAACTGATCTGTAACAGAAAGCGCATAAACAAACCCAGAACACTGATTTCGGATATCTAGAGCGCTTATAGTGTTCAAATTCAACTCTTTTGAGCTAACACTCCACAACCAGGAAAAATAATAATCTGGACTGAGAGTAGCAAAAATTATCTATTTCAGATTTATCACTCTTTAGCATTTTCTATTGCCATTTGAGCGCTCTAACTCCCATATTTGTAGTTGTATCTTTTTCCTTTTGTGGCGTGCCTACGTTGTTCTATCCTCGTTCGTTCTTTTATCCATTCATCAGTTGTATCCATTAACTTGGTTAAGTCTTCATTAGTTATTATATTTTCAGGCACATAATAACCAGTCCCTTTTTAATTTTTGATGTATACATAAAATTAATTTTAATATTTTGATAAGTACAAATATAATTATGTAATAAGAGGACAATCTCTCATATATTTTCATTTTTGCATAAAACAGAATATATAAACAACTTAAAATCAATCAATTAAATTTGAATTATAAAGAAGATACATATAAATTAGTTTTAATTTTGTAATTTTGCACGCTTAATGTTATTTAATTTTAGAAAAATAGCTTTCTTTCTAAAAATCAGTTTTTAATGTTTTAAAAATAATTTTATGTTCGATACAAAATATGATGTTATTGTTGTTGGAGGTGGACACGCAGGAGCAGAAGCAGCAGCAGCAGCAGCGACAATGGGCGCTAAAACCCTTCTGATAACAATGCAGTTACAAAAATATTGCTCAAATGTCTTGCAACCCAGCTATTGGAGGTATTGCCAAAGGGCAAATCGTTCGGGAAATAGATGCCTTGGTGGGTATATGGGCATTATAACCGATAAAACTGCCATTCAGTTCAAGATGTTAAATAAATCTAAAGGTCCTGCGATGTGGAGTCCCTCGTGCTCAAAGTGACCGAATGCGTTTTCTCGGAAGAATGGCGTTTACAATTAGAAAAATTACTAAACCTAGATTTTTACCAAGATATGGTAAATGATTTAATAATTGAAAATCAGAAAAGTTATAGGAGTAAAAACTTCTCTTGGCATTTTCTATCTATGGGAAAAGTGTAGTTTTAACTAATGGTACGTTTCTTAATGGCATTATCCATATTGGAATGAAACAATTTGGCGGAGGAGAGCAGGAGAAAAAGCAGCAAAAGGACTTACAGAATGCCTTGTAGCTCAGGTTTTGAGTCTGGAAGAATGAAAACAGGTACGCCTCCAGGGTAGATAGTCGCTCACTTGATTATTCAAAAATGACATCTCAGCCAGGAGATGAAAATCCTGAAAAATTCTCATATTTACCTCAAATAAAGCCTCTTACAATCCAAAAGATTGCTATATGACTTATACAAGTGAGGAAGTTCACGATTTACTTCTGTACAGGATTTTGACCGTTCTCCAATGTTTTACGGGCATTATACAAGGAGTAGGGTCCCTCGTTATTGCCCATCTATTGAAAGACAAAATTAATAGATTTGCAGATAAAGACCGTCATCAAATTTTTCGTAGAACCCGAAGGCTGGAATACTGTTGAAGCTTATGTTAATGGTTTCTCTACTTCCTTACCAGAAGATGTTCAGTTTCAAGCCTTAAGAAAAAGTAAAAAGGTTTTGAAAATGTTAAATTTTTCCGTCCTGGTTATGCTATTGAATACGATTATTTCCCGCCAACACAATTAAAAACATTCTTTAGAAACTAAAATAATAAATAATCTATTTTTCGCAGGGGCAAATAAATGGCACAACAGGTTATGAAGAAGCTGGGGCACAGGGGTCTTATGGCTGGAATAAACGCAGTATTGAAGATACGAGAACAAGAACCTTTTGTCCTAAAAAGAAATGAAGCTTCACATAGGGGTATTAATTGATGACTTGATAACTAAGGAACCGAAGAACCTTACCGAATGTTCACCTCCGTGCTGAATATCGAACTTTATTAAGACAAGATAATGCTGATGCTCGCCTTACTCCAAAAGGTTTTGAATTAGGATTAGCTAATATTGAAAGAATGCACAATTTAGAGAAAAAACAGCTAAAACAAATGCTTTTTGTTGATTTTTCAAAAGAAACAAGCATAAAACCTGAAGAAGCAAATCCTATTTTTAGAAAAATACAACTCTTCTTTTGATGAAACAAGGAGATAAAATGTATAAAGTACTTAGCAGACCCTAACATTACTATTTATGATTTTTCTTCAAATTCTAATGTAGAAGAATTTGTAAATCAAAAATAATATAGGCAGAGAAGAAATAGAACTTACTGAAATAGAAAGTAAAATATGCTGGCTACATAGAAAAGATAATGCAGATAAACTCAATCGTTTGGAAGATATTCGTATTCTGAGCAATTCAATTATGATAAAAATAACTTCTTTATCCTTTTTGAATCTCGTGAAAAACTCAAAAAAATTCGTCCAACAACACTATCTCAAGCCTCTCGTATTAGTGGCGTTTCTCCAGCTGATATCAGTATTTTACTAATTTATATAGGGAAGATAATACAAAAAGTAGAAATAAATTACACTTACTATCTAAATATTATTTTTGCAGTAGAAATAAATAAAATTGATAGTTCAATCATAAAATGATGAGCAGTACATCTTACGAAGCCATTTTTGAAAACAATAAAAAAATGGATTGAAAAAGAAAAATGAAGATATTGATTTTTGATAAATTAGTAAAAATCAAAACCCAGAATTTCTCTATATCGGTTGTTCTGATAGCCGTGTTACCGCAGAAGAACTAATGGGGCTAGGACCCAATGAAGTTTTTGTTCATAGAAATATAGCCAACGTTGTAAATACTTTTTGGATATGAGTTCAACAGCTGTTATAGAATATGCTGTAGAACACCTAGAAGTTAAACACATCATTGTTTGTGGGGCACTACTATTGTGGCGGGATAAAAGCAGCTATGGAACCCAAAGACTATGGTTTACTTAACCCTTGGCTTAGGAAACCATTCGTGATGTGTATCGATTACATAAAACAGAGTTAGATGCTATAAAAAGATGAAGAACAACGATACCGTCGATTAGTAGAACTTAATGTGGAGGAACAATGTATTAATATAGCCAAAATGGCTTGTGTACAAGAAAGTTACTTAGCAGAAGGATTTCCTATTGTACATGGTTGGGTTTTTGATATAAAAACAGGACAATTAATTGACCTTAATCTTAATTTTGAAGAAATTTTACATAATATTCAAAAAATATATAGCCTTGTTGGGCAACCCTGATTTAGAAAAAGAAAATAAATATTCATATTAATATTTACTCAATTTGTTATCTTTATAAAAACTTTTAGTTAGAAAAATCTTATTTTTGCAGTTTGAAATTAATTAAATAATTAAAATATGTCTTTTAATTTACCTAAATTACCATATGCTTACGATGCATTGGAGCCTTATATTGATGCTCGTACTATGGAAATACATCACACTAAGCACCACAATGCTTACACTACAAACCTTAATAATGCAATAGCTAATACTCCACTTGAAGGAAAAACTATGAAGAAATTTTAACTCAATTGGATGAAAATAATAAGGCTGTACGCAATAATGGAGGAGGTTTCTTTAACCATAATTTATTCTGGCAAATTCTAGCCCCTAAAAGCAGGGGCAAACACCATCTCCTGAATTAGAAAAAGCAATAAATGACTCTTTTTGGTTCTTTTGATGCATTTAAAGAATCTTTCTCAAAAGTAGCTGCTACTCAGTTTGGTTCTGGTGGGCTTGGCTTTGTGTTCACAAAGGAGGAAAATTATCGGTTTGTGCTACAGCCAATCAAGATAACCCTTTAATGCCCTCATTGTCAATGTGGTACTCCTATTTTTAGGCTTAGATGTTTGGGAACACGCTTATTATTTAAATTACCAAAAATCGCAGACCTGACTATATTGAAGCTTTTTCAATATTATTAATTGGGAAAAAAGTTGCCGAACTTTATAGAGGCAAATAAATAAAAACAAGCCTGTTTGATGCTTTATCAAGCAGGTTTTTTAAATAAAACAAAATTAAACATAAAAATATGCAAAATATAAAGCAAAAATATATTAAAAATTTTGGGTTTATTCTCTGTTGTTAGAGGTGTACAACATTTTGGTAATATGTATTGCTCAATATTTGGCTTCTATTTTCATTCTTTCTCAGCGTTCAGCTACTGAAATTTTATTTGATATTAATCTTTTTTATGTTGGTTTTGTCAGGAGCTTTTAGCCATTGCTGGCGGATATATTATCAATGCTTTTTATGATGAAGAAAAAGACCTTATTAATACTCCTTCAAAAGTGATGATTGAGCGGTTAATAGGACAAAAATACTAAACTAACATTGTATTTTTCTTTTAAATTTTCTTCGGTTTTTTTGTAGCAAGTTATGTTTCATTTCGGGCAGTTTTATCAGGTTACATTTTTATTATGGTTCTATTCTCACCGACTGAAAAATATTATTTATAGGAAATATTGCTTCTGCTATTTTAGCTATTATTCCTTTTTTGCTGTTTTTATTTATTATCAAAAATTTTGAGAAAAATAATTTTTATTCACGCTATTTATTTATTTTCACTAATTCTTGCAAAAGATTTAACAAAAGATTTACAAACTCTCAAAGGAGATTTTTGCGTTAGGGCTACCGAACTATTGCTGTTAGTTTTAGGGCGAAAAAGTTTCAAAAATAATTACTTCAACTATTTTCTTAACACTTATTTGTATTTATTTTTAACAGCCTTTCCAAAAACCGGAAATATGAAATATTATTTCATTATGGCAGGAATTCTACTCATTACTATATTTTTGCCTATTTTACAAAAAGTAAAAACCAAAACACATTTTTCTTTTTAAGAAATTTATTGAAAATTATTATTATTTGTGGAGTTTTTCAATTGCTTTTAATAAATTAATTTTTCTATATTTTTATCTGAAAAATCAGTACTTTTTATTTTATATAAAAAGTTATTAACACATATACTTTTTGTTGATAAATGAAAATGAACTAAATTTGCCCTTTATTAAATTAAAACTTAAATAATAAACTGTACAATATCATGGATATAGATACTACTTTTGATTTACCCTCAAATCTCCAAACAATATCATCAAGGTAATTGGTGTTGGTGGAGGTGGTGGTAATGCTGTAAATCATATGTTTAACCAAAATATCGTTGGGGTTGATTATGTGATTTGCAACACTGATGCCCAAGCCTTACAAAATAGTCCCATTATAAATAAATTACAATTGGGGGCTGCTCTTACAGAAGGATTAGGAGCAGGTTCTGATCCAGAAGTAGGAGAGCAATCGGCTATGGAAAGCTTCGACGAAATCAAGCTATGCTCGGTGATAATACAAAAATGGTATTCATTACTGCAGGAATGGGTGGAGGTACAGGTACTGGGGCTGCTCCTATCATTGCAAAAAAATTTGTAAAGATATGGGAATCCTTACTGTAGGTATTGTTACAAGTCCTTTTTAAATTTGAAGGTGAAACCCGTCTTGCTCAAGCTCAAAAAGGTATTGAAAATATGCGCAAATACCTTGATTCTCTAATCGTTATAAACAATAATAAACTTCGTGAAATATACGGAAATTTAGGTTTCAAAAACAGGTTTTTCGAAAAGCTGATGAGATACTACTGTTGCTGCTAAAGGTATAGAGAGGTAATTACCAAACACTTTGATATGAATATTGACCTACACGATGCCCGCAAAGTTCTTAAAGATAGCGGAACAGCCATAATATGGGGTCAGGAAAAGGAAGTGGAGAAACTCGTGCCATTGATGCTATAAAAAGCGCTTTAGATTCGCCTTTTGCTTAATGATAATAAAATTATTAATGCTAAAAACGTTTTACTACTTATTGTTTATGGGGAAGATGAAATAACTATTGATGAAGTAAATGAAATCAATGAGTATGTACAAAGAGAGTCTGGCAATGGGTATAAAACCAATATCATTATGGGAATTGGTGAAGAAAATCTTGGTAAAGATATTGAGGTAACTATTATTGCTACAGGATTTAGCCAAGAACAACAACACGAAATTATTAATATTGACCCTCAAAAAGTTGTATTTGATTTAGCTGAAGATCGACCAGTTATAAAAAGAATTGGATACCAAAACAAGCATAACTAATATCACTTTTTGAAAATAAAAATTAAAGAAAAACAAGAACAACCTCAAGAGACTCCTAAGGCTAAAATAATAGAAACTCCTATACAAAAACCTGAACCTGAGCCAGTTAAGATTGTTCACTCTTAATGAAAGTGATTTTGACGGAGGCATCACCGAACCTACTCATAATCAACCTATTACAGAAATACCTGAACCTATTATTTCTAAAAATTTTTCAACAAGAAAATATAAATAATAGTAAAAAAATAACGCTAATAGTACTTTTGGTATTCGAAATTCTGAGCTTTGCAGAATGCCTGTAGAATATGAAGAAGTAAAAATACAAATTAACAATTCTGTTTCTATCAATCATTCTATTAAGGAAGAAGATTTCATTATTTATGAACCAATGAAGGAAATTTTCCAAGAAGAAAAGAAGAAACTGAATTAGTTTTATATAGGAAGCAGGTAGTGAATCTTATGAAGCCGTAGGAGCAAAAAGCACAAACAAACCTCAAAAAGCTGATAATCAAAAGATTGTATTTGATTTAAGTGAATATATGGAAGGTGAAAATATATGCTCACCAGGCTAAAAGCTAATAGGGGTATAATGAGCAAAATGATGGTATTTTTATTACTGAAAAACATACAAAAAGAGCAAGAAAAAAAGACCAGAACAAATACTACAAACTCCTTATACAGAAGAGCTTAAAGCAGGATTTGACAAAAAGAAAACAAACTTTTATGAGTCATATTTTTAGTAATACAGCTATTATTGATGATTACGACCGAGTACCTGCTTATATTCGAAGAGGAAATGCTGGAATTACTTTCAATGCTTCTAACCAAGACAGCTCTGTTTCGAGAACTTCTATTAGTTTAGACTCTCAAAACACACCCTCAACTTAGAGATAATAATTCTTTTTACATGATAATGTTGATTAATTTTTATTATAATTTAATTTATTCAAGAAAAACAACTAAAAATATAATTTTAGTTGTTTTTTTATTCTATAAAAAAACAGCCTAGAAAAATTCTAAGCTGTTAAATATAAAAAAATCAATTATCCTACGTTGATTGATGCATTTTTGTATGATGAATTTTCCTAGCAGCATCGAAAAAGAAATCTATTCTACCAAGATTTATACCATAACATCCTACTTGATTGACTAAAATTTCTCTTCCTTTTTCGGTTATTAATAATAGTAGGTTTTATCCAAAAAAGTATGTGTATGCCACCTATAATAAGATCTATTTCAGAAGAATTTTGGGCTACTACCAAGTCTGAAACTTTACGATTACTATATTTATACCCCAAGTGAGAAAAGACAAAATAACAAGATCACATCGTGTCGAAGTACTTTCTCCATATCTCTACTAATTTCTATTGGGTCAAGATATTTAGATTCTAGATATAAGTTTTTACTTACAAGTCCTTCAAATTCAACTCCTAAGCCAAAAACTCCTACACGTATTCCATCTACTTCAAAAATTTTTATAAGGCTTTGTTTTTCCGTCTAAAATTGTATTTTTAAAAATCATAATTTGAACAAATAAAATCAAATTTAGCATAAGGCAATTGCACATTAAGTCCGTCAGTCCATTATCAAAATCGTGGTTACCAAGTGTTGCGGCATCATGTTTTAACATAGACATTAATCGAAACTCAAGTTCTCCTCCATAATAATTGAAATAAGGAGTACCTTGAAAAATATCTCCTGCATCAAATAAAAAGCGTATTTGGGTTTTCTTGTCTTATAATATTGATTAATGTTGCCCTACGGGCTACGCCTCCTTGGTTTGGATACCCTCACTGCATCAACAGGAAGTGGCTCTATATGGCTATGAGTATCATTAGTATAGAAGTATAGTAATATGTTTAAGATTAGGATTATTTGCAGCCTCAACAAAAATCAATTCCTCCAATCCCTAAAAATAGAGCTCCTGCTCCTATATTTTTGCAAAAACGCGTCTATTCATTATCTTTTTATTTGTTTAAATCAGTTTATCAGTTTTTCAGTATTTATGGTTTCTACCCGTTTAAAGTAATCTATCAAAGCATCTCTTGAAGAATAATCCATATCAATTACACTAATTGGATTCAAGAAAAAGGTCATTTTATCTCTCCTTTTGCCAAATAATCATATGTTAAAATAGAATATTTTTGTGAACAGGTTTTTGTTAATTTTTAGAGAAACTAAATTATCTTTATTATCAAAATAATCTCAATATGTTTAGAAAGAGGGTGAGGCAATCTTGTTTTTATTAAAAATCTGCCATTTCATAAAAGCTTTATACCCTGTAAGTTCAACTATCTAAAAAGTCGATTTTCAAAAAGGCATAACCTCAAAAAGCTGTACGTGTGGTAATATCTCCTTCAGGTATTTCTGTACGTATTCCCCCAGTTAAATATCGAAAAATCAATATTTTGCCTTTTTCATTTTATAAAAAGAGGATTTACTTGCTCATCAGTAGCATCAGCTATCATATTTCCTATTGGCATATTCATTGCTGTTGTTGCTTACTCAAATGAGAAGGATTATGACACAAAACTTTACCTAAATATTTATGTAAATGCCGTTTAAAAGGAGATAAATAATCATTTACTTCTGGATTTTTCTTCCATTCCTTCATTGACATTTACTTGTTTTCCCTCAATAGAAGTAAGCTTATATTGCTATTGGTTTACAAGATGTTATAAAGCACACCCAAAAGTAGATAAAATATTTTTCATATAAAAAGATTTTTCAAACTCAGCAAATTTAAGAAAATATAATTATATTTGCAGAAAATTCTGTATAAAAATTTTTAGTCTTGAAAAATATTAAAAATATAACCATAAAACGCCGTATTCAAAAATCTTAAAAATAAACGTGAAAATTGGCCAATTCAATGGATTAGAAATACAAAAATAGGTTGTATTGTAGATATTGAAAAGGTCAATGACACTAATTTTCTTAAAGATTTCATAAAAAGCTATGGCGTCCATTCTGAGAATTTTATTATTTTAGGGATATGAAGAGTGAAAACACTCACATTGGGGAACTCCTGTTTTTCACTTGGAAAGATATTAATTATTCAGGAATTATCCGTAACTATCACGCAGACAGACTTTCAGAAGTTCAGTATGATATTTTAATCAATTATTTTTGATGAACCAAAATTACCTTTACTTTTGTTATCATCAAGTGTAAAAAGCAAATTTAGAATTGGTTTTGGGTCTATTCTGAAAAATTATAATGATTTAATTATTCATTCAAAAATATCAGATAAAACTATTTTCATAGAAGAAGCTAAAAATCATAAAAACTATAAAAATAAATGAAAAAGCACATTCTTCAAGGCACAGGAGTTGCACTAATAACTCCTTTTTAAAGATGATAAAAAGTATTGACATTCCTGCTCTTGAGAAATTAGTACATTATCAAATAGAAAAATGGTGTAGATTACTTAGTCGTTTTTGGGCACAACAGCAGAAACAGCAACACTTTCTGAAAATGAAAAAGAAATTGTAAAAGAAACTATAAAAAGCTAATCAAAAATCGTCTCCCTATGGTTTTAGGAGATAGTGGTAATAATACACAAGCTGTTATTAATTCTATTAAAAACACTGACTTATCTGATTATCAAAGCTATTTTTATCTGTTTCTCCTTATTATAATCGCCCATCACAAGAGGGTATTTTATCAACACTTTAAAGCCATTGCAGAAAGTACCACACACCCTATACTTTTGTATAATGTCCCCTCTCGCACAGGCTCGAATATGGAAGCAGAAACTACCTTGCGTTTAGCAAATGATTTTTCTAATATCATCGGGATAAAAAGAAGCTTCTGGAAATATAATTCAGATAATGAATCTTTTAGCTAAGAGAAAAGAAAATTTTTAGTCATTTCAGGCGATGATATTACAGCTACCCCTTCTATTTCTCTTGGGTGCTGATGGGTGTTATATCTGTTTTAGCATAAGGTTTACCAAATCATTTTTCAAAAATGATTAACAAAGCTTTAGCCTTTGAAAAATAAAGCAAGCAATAGAAATACAATTTCAACTAATAGAAGCTATGAAATTGATTTTTAAAGAAGGTAACCAGTAGGTATCAAGGCATTATTAAAACATATTTGTACAGATATTGTTCGTCTACCTTTGGTTTCTGCTACTGAAAATTTACATTTTTAATAAAAGATTTTTAACAACAATAAAAATTAAAGAATAATGAATAACAAAGATTTAGGAAGTTTTATATTAAAGATTAACATTAGGAGCTTTAATGCTTTTTGCACGGATTTGCAAAATTTAAAGGCGTTGATTGGATGGACGAGCCTCTAATTGCAAGAGGAATGCCTACCATACTGAAATATGGGCGTTTTTGTAGGAGAAATTATTATTCCAATAATGTTAATTTTAGGTATTCGTACTCGCTTTGCTGCTCTTATTTTTATGATAAATTGTGGTTTTTGCAGTTTGGCTTGCTCATAGTTCCTGATATTTTTCAAACTATCATCTCACGGAGGTTGGAGTATAGAGCTTTTTAGGCTTGTACTTTTTGGAGCATTAGCTCTATTTTTCTTTGGAGGAGGAAAATATTCATTTTCTCAAAAAGTAGCTGGGATTAACTTTTTATTTTTTAAGAAAAATAATTTTTTTCTCATAAAATTCTTGATATATGTAGATTTTTATTATATTTGCACCCTCAAATGAGTACATACGATGAAAGATTCAAAGCGAAAACTCAAAATGTATGATATATCTTTGTGAGGATTAAAAGCAAGGAAAAGCATATCTTTGATTATCAGATAGATAATTCTTTTTGAAATTTTTAATTATAATGAATTTAATGAGGTTTCTCAAAAAGTAACAGTTATCTTAGATAAAAAGTAATCTAATGGGACTTACTTTTTACTAGTGAAGGCATAGTAAATGTAAATTGTGATATTAGCAATGAGCCTTTTGATTTACCAACACAGGAGAATTATTCTTAGTTGTAAAATTTGGGGAAGAATTTTAATGATGAAAATGATGAATTATTAATACTTCCTAATGGAGAACATACTAATAAATATTGCTCAATATATTTGTAGAAATGATTATTCTTTCTGTACCAGTAAAAACATATTCACCCAAATATAGAAGATGAATCTTTTTGCTGGTGTATTGCATACATTAGAAGAGTTAAGCCCAAAGGAAAAGACATTGTGGAGGATTATCAAGACATTGTGACCCACGTTGGAATGAATTACGAAAATTGTTAAATAAATAAAGAATAGAAAAATGGCACATCCCAAGAGAAGACAGTCGTCAACAAGAAGAGATAGAGAAGAACTCACGATAAAAGCTGTAGTTCCTCAAATAGCAAAAAGACCCAACAACAGGAGAAGCTCACTTATACCACAGAGCTCACTGGCATGAAGGTAAATTGTATTATAGAGGTCAAGAACTTATTGATAATACAGATAACAAAACAGAAAAATGCATAAATAAATTATCAAATACTCCTTAAATAATTTTTGAGGAGTATTTTTTATAAAAATCTGAAAAATGTCAGCATTTTATTCTTATGTTTAATATGTACTTTTGTCAGGTCTAATAATTATGGTATATTATTTTGACCAAATTACCATTATTTTTAAATAAAATACATTTATGAGTGTTATAAATTCTATATTAAAAATCTTTTGTTGGCGATAAAGCAAAAAGATATGAAAGAAATTGCGCCTCTGATAGAACGAATAAAACAATATCAGGCTCAATTTGAAGCTCTTAGTAACGATGAACTACGTGCAAAAACTATTGAGTTTAAAGAAAAATTAAAAGAAGCTCGAAAAGAGTAGTGAGCTTAAAAATACAATCTCTTAAAACTCAAGCAGATGCTACCGGAAGATATTGACCAGAAAGATTTTTATACTGAAATAGATAAATTAACCGATAGAAGCATACAAAGCAGGGAGAAAAACACTAAATGACATTCTACCTGAGGCTTTTTGCTGTTGTAAAAAGAAACGGCTCGTCGATTTGCTAATAATTCTACTCTTGTAGTTACTGCCAACCCTTAGTGATAGAGAATTAGCTTCATTAAAAGATTATGTAACCATAGAAGATGAAAAAGCTATCTGGAAAAACTCTTGGGATGCCGCAGGTAAAGCCATCACTTGGGATATGGTGCATTATGATGTTCAGCTTATTGGAGGAATAGCGCTACACCAAGGAAAAATAGCTGAAATGCAAACCGGTGAAGGAAAAACTCTGGTAGCTACCTTGCCTTTATATCTTAACGCTTTAACAGGAAATGGGTACATAGTAACTGTCAATGACTACTTAGCTCGCCGTGATAGCGCTTGGATGGCTCCTCTTTTCCAATTCCACGGATTAAAAAGTTGAATGTATTGATAATTATCAGCCTAACTCAGCAGGGGCGAAGAATGGCGTACAATGCTGATATTACTTACGGAACAAATAATGAATTTGGCTTTGATTATCTTCGTGATAATATGGCTCCTACCTCCTGATGACTTAGTTCAACGCCCTCACAATTATGCTATTGTCGATGAGGGTGGATTCTGTTTTGATTGATGATGCCCGTACTCCGCTTATTATCTCTGGTCCTATGCCTCGTGGAGAATTTCATGAATTTGATGTTTTTCAAACCTACTGTTGAAGCGCTCGTAGAACAACAAAGAAAAATATTTAACAAATGTTTTAGCAGAAGCAAAAACTTATTGCTGAAGGAAATACAAAAGGAGGCTTCCTTTTTACTCCGTGTTTATCGTGGTTTACCTAAAAATAAAGCTCTAATCAAATTCCTTAGTGAAGAAGGAATGAAACAGCTTTTGCAAAAACAGAAAATTATTATATGCAAGATAACAACCGAGAAATGCCTAAAAGTGAGATAAGGAATTACTCTGTTATCAATGATAATCAAATTGAGCTTACCGATAAAAAGGTATAGACCTTATGTCTCAAGGTGAAGATAAAAATTTCTTCATTATGCCAGATATTGGTACTGAAATAGCTCAAATTGAAAAACAAAATCTCTCAAAAAGAAGAAGAAAACAGCCTAAAAAGATAAACTTTATCAAGAATTTGACGAGAAAAGTGAGCGTATTCATACAGTTAATCAATTATTAAAGGCTTATACTCTGTTTGAAAAAGACATTGAATATGTGAAAGTTATTGACAATAAAGTGCTTTATTGTTGATGAACAAACAGGACGTATTATGGATGGGCGCCGTTATTCAGATGGGATTACACCAAGCTATTGAGGCTAAAGAAAAATGTAAAAGTTGAAGCTGCATACACAAACATACTACCATCACGCTACAAAACTACTTCCGTATGTACCGAAAACTCTCAGGTATGACAGGTACAGCCACCACAGAAGCAGGAGAGTTTTGGCAAATTTACAAATTAGACGTTATGGAAATTCCTACCAATCGTCCCATTGCTCGTAATGACCAAAATGACCAAATTTACAGAACTAAGCGTGAAAAATATAATGCTGTAATTGAAGAAGTTGTAAAACTATCACAAGCAGGAAGACCTGTATTGATTGGTACTACATCAGTAGAAGTTTCAGAGCTTTTTAAGCCGAATGCTAAAACTTCGTAACATTCCCTCACAATGTATTGAATGCCAAATTACACAAAAAGAAGCTGAAATTGTTGCTGAAGCAGGAAAAACCTGGTGTAGTAACTATTGCTACCAATATGGCTGGACGTGGTACCGATATTAAACTAACAGATGAAGTAAAAGCAGCAGGAGGACTTGCTATTATAGGTACTGAAAGACACGATTCTCGCCGTGTAGATGAGACAGTTACGCGGACGTTCCGGACGTCAAGGAGACCCAGGTAGCTCTAAATTCTATGTTTCATTTGAAGATAATTTTGATGAGGCTTTTTATGGAATGGAGCGTGCTATCAAATTCTTAGATAAATTAGGACAAGGACTTAAAGAAGGTGAGGTATTAGAACATTCTATTATTACCAAAAATGTTGAAAAAAGCTCAACGTAAAAGTTGAAGAAAATAACTTTGGTGTTCGTAAAAAGACTACTTGAATATGATGATGTTATGAATGCTCAACGTGAGGTTATCTACAAACGTCGTCGCCACGCTCTCTATGGAGAACGACTACAAGTGGATTTAGCTAATATTATTTACAATACTTGCGAAGCTATTTTAGTAAAATAACAAGCCTCATGATTTCAAAAATTTTGAATACGAATTTTTCAAATATTTTGCTGTTGAACCAAATATTTCAGAACACGATTTCAGGAAAAAACAAGTAAAAGACCTTATGCGTACTCTTTTTCCCTGCTTTGTTATCTATATACAAAAGAACGCACAGAGAAAAATGCTAATATCGCTTTTCCCTGTTATAAAAATGTATATGAAAAACCAAAGCAATCAGTTTGAAAATCGTTATTCCTTTCACAGATGGACAAAAGGAATAAATATTACTTCTAACCCTAAAAGAGGCTTACGATACAGAAGGAAAACAAATCATTCTTGATTTTGAGAAAAATATTTCATTAGCCATTATTGATGATGCTTGGAAAACTCACCTTAGACTAATGGATGAGTTGAAACAATCTGTTCAATTGGCTACCCACGAACAAAAAGACCCTTTATTGATTTATAAGTTTGAAGCATATCAACTTTTTAAATCAATGATAGAAAAAGTGGATAAAGAAATTGTTTCTTTCCTTTTTCCGTGCAGAATTACCAACTTCACAAGAGCCTGTACAACAAGCTGTTCAAGAGCAAAAACAAACAGAACACTTACAAACAAGCAAAAGAAGAAGTATTAAACTCTGATGAATTGGCTGAAAAAACAAAGACAAGTAGGAGCGCAAGCCTCTGCCCCCACAAGTAACAGAAACAATTGTTAGAGAACAACCTAAAATTAATAGAAATGATAAGGTAATTATACAAAAATATCTTTAATGGAGAAACCAAAGAAATGAAGTATAAACAAGCCTTACCTCTTTTTAGAAAAAGGTGATTGGGTTATCAAAAGATAAAAGAATTAATATAGTGACCGGAAAGAATAATTTCTTTCCGGTTTTTATATTTATCGAAATTCTTTCTTTACTCTATCAAGATTTCTCTTATTATCTCTATCTTTAATACTTTCTCGTTTATCGTGAAGTTTTTCCTCTCACTAATGCAATTTCCATTTTTGCTAATCCATTTGCTTGTATAAACACTCGTAAAAGGCACGATTGTTAATCCGGTATTTTTACTTCTTTATGAAGTTTTTAAAGTTCTTTTTATTCAATAATAATTTACGCTCACTCTTCGGTTTATGATTATAATATGTTCCCGTAAAGCATATTCCTCTATAGTCATATTAATAACAAAAAGCTCACTTTTTCATTAAATTACTAAAACTTTTCTGCAATAGAGGCTTTTTTCCCAACCGAATGGATTGATTTCTGTCCCTTTCAAGAACAATACCAGCAATATATTTATCAAGTATTTCATACTCAAACCTTGCTCGTTTGTTCTGTATATTTATAGTATTTTCTATTTTTGCATATTTTTCTTATTTTATTTTGGCAAAGGTACAAATAATATGACAAAATATACAATTTTTGTACATTTGCACAAAGATATTTTTACATATGAAATTAGTTTTTGCTACTAACAATAAAAATAAACTCAAAGAAGTACAACAAATGCTTCCTGAATCCATTGAACTCATAACGTTAGAAGAAATTGGTTGCTTGGATGATATACCAGAAACAGGAAATACAATAGAAGAAAATTCTTTACTAAAAGCTAAATATATAAAAAGAAAAATATGATTATGATGTCTTTGCTGACGACATAGGGTTTGGAAGTAAAATAGTCTTAATAACGCCCTGGTGTTTATTCTGCAAGATATGCAGGTGAACAAAAAGTAGTGAAGATAACATAAATTTATTACTAAAAACTTAGAAAATAAGGAACGTACAGCCCAATTTAAAACCATTTTTACTCTCTGTATAAATAATGATTTTTCACCTTTGAGGGAATTGTAGAGGTGAAATTACCACTGAAAAATATGGAGAAAAAGGTTTTGGTTATGATCCTATTTTTATTCCTGATGGATATGACCAAACATTTGCTCAAATGCCTTCTGATTTGAAAAATAAAATCAGTCATCGGGGGATAGCTTTAAGAAAATTAGTAGAATTCTTAAACACTAAATTTTTCTTCTATGTAACTCATAAATGTATCTGTTGCTCCCTGATTTTTGGATTATATAATTATAGTTGTCTTTTTCCTAATTTATTTCTTAATGAAAGAATCATTTTACTAAAAGATTCATTTTTCTGAAAAATTTTTCTTTATTAGAAATAGATAATACCTTCCTTTACCTACTAAATCCTTAGCTTCCAAGAATTTTATCATAATTTTTCACCAATTATTACAGGAATGCCAAAAACCGCTGGTTCTATTATATTATGTAGCCCCCGTAGCCATTCCACCACCTACATAAGCTACATCTGCATAATTATATTTCTCGTTAAAAATACCTATTGTATCAATAATAAACACTTGATAATCAGATAAATTTTTATTTTTCTTTTTCTGAAAAAAAGAAGTGTTTTAAGTTTTATTTTATCTTTTTAATTCTTGTATTTTATTAGAATTTAAACTATGTGGGGCAATAATATATTTCAAATTAGGATTTGAATTAATATAAAGGTAAATATATTTCTTCATCTTCTGGCCAAGAACTTCCAAAAACAACACAAAGAGTATTATTTTTTTAAATTTTTCAATAAAAAATAATGAATTATCTCGTTTTTAATATCTCTAAAAACACGGTCAAAAACGAGTATCTCCACTTACAATTACATTTTTAAGGCCTATTGAGTCTAATAGTTTAGCAGAATTTTTGGTCTTTGAACGAAAAATAAGTGAAATTATTTAATATTTTTCTCATTCCAAAAGAATATTTCTTAAAAACCATTGTTTTTCTCTAAAAACTACCCGAAACCAAATAGGTTGGAATATTTCTCAATTCAGTTAAATAATTTTTCCAAAAACTCATATTTTTATAAAAATAGCCATCTGAGGATGAACAACATTTAAAAATTCTTTAACTTTATAAGAAATATCTAACGGAAGATATACTACAACATCTGCATCTGTTGTATTTTTTCTTACTTCATAGCCCGATGGAGAAAAAACTCACAACTATTTTATGCTCTGGAAATTTTATTTTTAACCTCTTTATTATCGGAAGTCCTTGTTCAAACTCTCCCAAAGAAGCCACGTGTATCCAGATAACCTTATCTGTATTTTTATCTTTTCTTTAAGAATAGAAATAGTTCGTTTTTCTGCCTTCTACAAATAGATTTAATTTTTCTTATTGAAACAAAAGCTATAACAGGCAAAAAGAATTGATACTAAATAAGTTACAAAAGAATACATTTTTTTATTTTTATTTTATGCAAAGATAATAAAATATAAATATTTTTATTTTTTTATGAGATAATACTTTTTCTATTAACAAAAAGTTTTTATTTTTAACATTTTCTCTTCTATATAAAAATTTTCATTAGAAAATTGTTAATAAATTATTCTACAATCTATATAAATTATTTTTTTATCTTTGCAAAAATTTTTATCATTATACATTAATTACAGAAAAAAACTATTTTTCAGAGATTTTTCTTTAATTTTATAGTTATTTACCTAATATTCAATTATTTAAAACTTGCATTCAAGTAAATAAAATGGATACTTTATATTTTACTAAAAAAATCGCTTGTATAGTTTTATTACCTATTATTTTTACTCATTTGCGTCTTACCGAAGTAAAAACCGAAAGATAAAAAGAAATACAGATAAATTATACAAATTTGGTTAGTAATTCTCATTCTTTTTTTAGAAGAAAAAAATATTACAGAACAGAATATTCACAATTTATTATTTGTAGGAATTTCACCAGAAGAGGAGCTTGTAAATCAACTTTCTATCTATGATTTGGAGCAAAAAAATTAGATGCTCATCCTATGGTACAAAAATTCAGAAATTTTCACTACAATTGATGGAATTCTCAAAAATAAAGATAAAAACAAAGAACACCTATTGCTAGAATTTTAAAAAGGGCATAAATTTTCTTATATGGATAGTGAAGGAAAAGAAATGCCCTCTCTGAGGCTTATTCAGCACGCGTGCCAATAGTCAGAGGAGTATCAGAATCTGTATGGAATGAGACATTTGAAGTAATTAAATATATTTATGATGATAATTTTTATCAAAAAAATATAATAGAAATCAGTAGAGATAAAGGCATTTTTCATTTAAAAAATGCGTTCTGCAAATTTTTGATGTTGTCTTGAGGCAACTCTGAGGAACTAAAAACAAAATTTAATAATTTAAAAAGCTTTTTTTATAAAAAGCTGACAAAGATAATTTTTAGAAAAGTATAATCAAGTAAATTTACAATATAGCAACCAAGTTGTTTGTACTAAATAAATTATAATATTATGAACCAAAAAGAAATATGTAGCAGGAATAGATATTGGAACAACTAAAAATTGTAGCCATTATTGGTGCTGAAAAATCAATACGGAAAAATTAGAAATTTTTAGGCTATGGAAAGGCTAAAAAGTGAAGGTATATCACGTGGGGTGGTCAATAATATTGCAAAAACCATTCAGTCTATAAAATCTGCTGCTGCACGCTACAAGCCAAAGCTGGGGTAACTATTACCGAAGCATATGTAGGTATTGCTGGACAACATATTCATAGTAGTGAAAATTTCTGATTATATCATCAGAGATTATCCTGATGAAATGATTGATTTACGTGATTTGGAGCAACTACAACAGCGTATTCGTAGTATGAATAAATATCCCTAGCGAAGAAATTTTACACATTCTTCCGCAAGAATACAAAAGTTGATGAACAAGATGAAATTCGTGACCCTGAAGGAATGGTGGGTAAACGATTGGACGGCTTATTTCACGTGGTGGTAGGAAGCCAAAAATTCTATAAAAATATTGAACGTTGTGTAAAAAGACGCAGGGAATTGTTCTAAAAGGACTAACACTTGAGCCTCTTGCATCGGCTAATGCTGTTTTGAGTGAAGATGAAAAAGAAATGGGTATCGCCTTGATAGATATTGAGGAGGTACTACTGATTTAGCTATTTTTTCAAAAGATGGATATATACGATATACTGCCGTTATCCCTTTTGGAGGAAATGCTATTGATAGAGATATAAAAACAGGTTGCTCTATCCTTGAAAAAAACAAGCCGAATTAGTAAAAATACGTTTTGGTTCTGCTTGGCCTGCATCTACAAGATCTAATGAAATAGTTAATATTCCAGGACTAAAAAGGACGTGATCCAAAGGAAATTTCAATCACTACATTAGCAGAAAATTATAAAAAGCTCGAATAGGAAGAAATCATCGAAGCTGTTTATTCTGAAATGGAAAAATTATGGAATAAAAAGAAGAAGAAAACTAAGTGCCGGCATTGTTCTTTTGTGGTGGCGGAAGCGAACTAAAAAGATTTTACCTCAACTTGTACAATACAAAACAGGCTTAAGTGTTCGTATTGGTTATTGTAATGAACATTTAACGACCAATGTTTATAGTAAGGAAAAATAATAAAGAAATAGAATCTCCTATTTATGCTACTGCTGTTGGGCTTTTTGATTGATGCTCTGGAACGAGAAAAAAATGGAAGAGCGTAAAAGGTCATCTCAATCTATCTCCTTCTAAAAACACAACCAATAGCTCCTATTATACCTATAATTCCTGAACAAGAGATTACTACGGAAAAATTGGAAATAGAAGCAGATAGAAAAATAGAATCTGTAGAAAAAGAAGAGCTTAATAATAAGGATGATGATGAAAAACTCCTAAAAAGGATTTCTTAACAAAATAGGAAATGGTTTTTAAAGACTTTGGAGACGGAATAAAAGATTTCTTTTAAAAACAATGGAAGACTAATTTTTTTAATAACATATTTTTCGGCTTTGTTTATTCATTAAACAAAGTCGAACTCTTTTTAACAAAATGGAAAATAAATTAATTATTTTTCAGCTCCATCAGGAAGTGGAAAAACTACAATAATAAGAGAACTATTAGCTTTAAAAGACTTAAACTTAGGCTTTTTCAATATCTACAACATCCCGACAACCAAGAGGGAAAGAACAAAAATGGAGTAGATTATTACTTCATCTCAGCAGAAGAATTTAAAACTCAAATTGAGAAAAGATTTTTCTAGAATGGGAAGAAGTATATACTAATAATTTTACGGCACTTACAAAAGTGAAATCGAAAGATTAGGGAAAGAGGGAAAAATGTACTATTTGACATTGATGTTTTTGGAGGAATAAATATTAAAAATATTTGGAGACAGAGCTTTTATCCATCTTTTATACAACCTCCAAGTATAGAAGAATTACAAAAGACGACTTGAAAACCGACAAACAGAAAGCCCTGAAAAATACAAATGCGTATTGATAAAAGCAGAACACGAAATAAAAACAAGCCGTTCATTTTGATGTTGTTCTTATTAATGATAATTTACAAAAAAGCCATTGAAGAAGCTGAGAAAAATTATCCGAGATTTCCTCAAAAAATAAATCAAATCTTTTAGTCAAATGCGATAGGTTTATTCTTTGGGTCATTCAACCCTATACATATCGGACATTTAATCATAGCCAATCACTTAGCTGAACACTCTGATTTAAGTGAAATATGGTTTGTCGTTACTCCTTTAAATCCTTTTTAAAAGAGAAAAACACTCCTTGATAATCATCAAAGATTGGAAATGGTATATCTTGCCCTAAAAAAATTATGATAAATTACGAGAATGTGATATTGAATTTCACCCAAAACAACCTAATTACACTATTGACACTCTTATTTATCTCGAAGAGAAAATACCCAAAATATGATTTTTTTGCCTAATTATGGAGAAGACAATCTGAAAAGTTTCCATAAATGGAAAAAAATTATGAAACTATTTTAGAAAGATATCCTATTTTTGTTTATCCTAGAATATCAACAGGAGACATTCCTGATGAGTTTAAAAATTCTCCAAAAATAATTCAAATTAACGCCCCTATTATTGAACTTTCTGCCACTAATATACGTAAAGATATCTCTGAAGGAAAAAAATGTACAACCAATGCTAACGGCTGAAGTTTGGAAATACATTGATAAAATGGGATTTTATAGATAATAATTTTTCTCATTAATTATCAATTTCTAAAAAGTTTATTTTTCAAATAATTGACTACGACTAAAATAAAAATCCGACCTATTACTAAGTCGGATTTTTGTATAATGTAGGTAGTTATTAACCACCAAAGTCGTCGAAACGGATATTTTCATCAGGCATACCAAAGTCTTGACCCATTTTCTGAACAGCTTTGTTCATCATTGGAGGACCGCAGAAGTACAATTCTATATCTTCTGGGAGCTTCGTGTTTGCTCAAATATTGTTCAATCACAGCATTGTGAACAAAACCTAAGAAGCCATCACCTTCAGTATCATTGACATCTTTCTTCACTTTCCAATTGTCTTCTGGTAGTGGTTCAGAAAGTACGATGAAGAACTTGAAGTTAGGGAATTCGCGCTCTAATTCACGGAAGTGCTCTATATAGAACAACTCGCGTTTTGAACGACCTCCATACCAATAAGTAACGGTACGTCCTGTTTTCAAAGTTTTGAATAGGTGGTACAAGTGAGAACGCATAGGCGCCATACCTGCTCCACCACCTACATACAACATCTCGGCATTAGATTCGTTGATGAAGAATTCACCATAAGGTCCTGAAATGGTTACCTTATCACCTGGTTTGCGAGAGAAGATATACGATGAAGCAACCCCTGGGTTTACATCCATCCAGCCACCTTTAGCTCTGTCGAAAGGAGGAGTAGCGATACGTACGTTAAGCATAATCTCACGACCTTCAGCAGGGTAAGAAGCCATAGAGTAGGCACGTTCAGCAGGTTCAGGGTTTTTCATCACCAATGGCCATAGCTTGAACTTATCCCATTCCATTTTGAACTTATCGGGTTCACCTGGGTGTTCTACAGGGTGTGCAGTGATATCAATATCGGAGTATTTTTACCTCACAAGGTGGGATTTCAATTTGGATGTATCCCCCTGGTTTTATAGTCCATATCTTCTGGGATTTCTACACAAACTCTTTGATGAAGAGGCAACGTTGTAGTTTACTCACTACGGTAGCTTGCCATTTCTTGATACCAAATACTTGTTCTGGCACCCCAATTTTTCATATCTTGTTTTACTTTTTACTTGTGAAAGCCAAACGCACTCCTTCTTTCAATTCTTTTTAGTGAAGTGAGGGAGTTTTCGGTAGAGTGCTTCTCCCCACCTTCGTATACGTGGCATTCGCACTGCAAACAAGATCCCTTACCTCCACAAGCTGATGGCAAGAAAAATCTTCTCGTTACCCTAAAGTAGAGAGCAGTGAACCTCCAAGAGGCACTTCAACTACTTTTTCGTTATTGATAGTAATTTTTTTACAGGTCCTGATGGGGTTAGTTTCTGTTTTTACGTAAAGCAAAATAGCAACCAACAAGCAGGGATTATAACTAATAATCCTATTACCGTTACTGCAATAGTTGTTAATATTTCACTTGCTAATATCATTGCTTAAATCTTTTTGTGTTATTGGCTAAATTATTAGTTTTAACGTCTTGTTGGATAGTAGTTTCTTGTTTAGGAGCCTCTTTAGCTTCTTCTTTTTGCTGCTACCACCTGTAAGCATACCACCAAAGCTCATAAAGCCGATAGCCATAAGACCTGTGGTGATGAAGGTGATACCTAAGCCACGCAAAGGTGCAGGCACGTGTGAATAACGTATTTTTCTCACGAATAGCAGCCAATGCTAAGATAGCGATAGCCCAACCCTAATCCTGAACTCACTCCATAGGCTACTGAAAGACCCGAATGAGTGAATTACTTCAGCACGTGATTGCATAAAGAGATCCCCCTAAGATAGCACAGTTTACCGCTATCAGGTAAAGAAAGATACCCAATGAGTTATACAAAGATGGTGAGAACTTTCTCTACTATAATCTCTACCAACTGTACCATTGTAGCAACCGTAGCAATGAACAAGATATAAGTAAGGAAGCTCAAATCGTAATTAGCGTATTCTTCACCCAACCAGCGCAGAGCACCTTCTTTGAGTATGTACTCATTAAGTAGCCAGTTCATAGGTACTGTTAGGGTTTGTACAAATACTACGGCAGCTCCTAATCCTATAGCAGTAGATACTTTTTTTAGATACAGCCAAGTACGAACACATACCTAAGAAGGTGGCGAAAATCATATTCTCAACGAATATTGATTTAAAAAAATCAGTGTTAAATATTCTAACATTTTCTTTTTCTTTTTAAATGATTAATGACTGTCTTCTATCAAGGCTTTGTTGCGTGAGCGTTGTACCCACACTACTATACCATAGGTTACCAAAGCCATAGGAGCTAACAACATAAAACCGTTGTTTTCGTAGCCCTAAGTGATACACTCCTGTTTTCTTGATAGGGTCTCCTAATATTTGGAAACCTAACAAAGTACCAGAACCTAATAGTTCGCGAAAGAAAGCTACGATAAGCAAAGCGATAGAGTAACCTCCTGCGTTACCAATAGCATCTAAGAACGATTTTCCTGGAGGGATTACCCAAAGCAAATGCCTCAAAGCGTCCCCATCAAAAATACAGTTGGTGATGATAAGCCCTACGTATACTGATAGCTGTTTGCTAAGGTCGTACACATAAGCTTTCAGAACAAAGTCCACCACGATTACCAAAGGCAGCTGCTACAATTAGCTGAGCGATGATACGGATTTTTGGGTGGTATCACATTTCTAAGCAAAGAAATGGTTACGTTACCCATTACAAGCACGAAAGGTAAATGAAAGGCTCATTACGATAGCGGCTTTCAGCTGAGCTGTAATTGCTAAAGCAGAACAGATACCCTAACACTTGTACTGTTACAGGGGTTGTTATCCCATAGAGGGTCAGTTACTAATTTTTGTATCTTTTTTGATAGTCCCATAGTCTCTTATTTGTTTAAACTTTTAATATAGGATATATAAGGCTCTATGCCATCGCTTATCATCGCTTGCACTCCATTACCAGTAAGGGTAGCTCCTGCAATAGCATCAATTTTCCCATCTTCTTTACGGGTATTCTCAGCGTCTCCATTTGCCTTAGAAATTTTCGATACTCTGGAAGTTACCAGAAGCGTCTAATAGGTGCTCTCCGATAAAGTCGTCCATAAAGAAACGTTCTTTGATGTTAGCTCCCAAAACCAGCAGTTTCTCCTTTGTGGTCGAAGAAAACACCACGTACGATAAGGTCTTTATCTACAGCTATATAGTCCCCAAATAGCATCCCACAAACCACGTCCGCTTACGGGAATTATATAGAGGTAGCTCCATCTTTTTCACCTACGTAAAGAGGTCAAACCTTCACGATGACCATTGAAGTTGATAAGGTCGTTAGCACCTTCTACTTTTTTCAGCGGTATTTCCCTTGATAAGGTATTGCTCTTTCACATAGTTAGGAAACTCTTTTTTTCTGCATCAGCTGTAGAAAGAAACTCTACTTTACCTCCTCCCAGTTCGCCCTGGTTGTGATTTACTCCCATAGCGTAAAGGATGTTTCTGTTTCTTTTCTAATTTTTTATTGTTGCTGATATCACTACTCAATGCTGACGAAATACCAGCGAGCAAAAGCTCCTACGATTACCACCATCACAATGGCGAAAAATCACTGTATACGAATTACTTTCTGTCTTGATTGCCATAATTATGCGGTTTTAGTAGTTAGTTTTTAAGCGTTTTTACGGCGAGACACATTGGCTTGTACCACAAAGTGGTCAATAGTTGGTGCCAATACGTTCATAAGCAAGATAGCAAGCATTACCCCTTCTGGGATAAGCTGGGTTAAAGCAACGAATCGCAATAGCGATAAATCCTGCCAAGAATCCGTAAATGTATTTCCCTGTATTAGTCTGCGCTGCGGTTACTGGATCAGTAGCCATAAATACAGCCCCGAAAGCCAAACCTCCTATAAGCAAGTGCTGATAAGCAGGCAAGCTCCACAAAGCGTAGAATGAAGTTCCTACCATACTTGGTGCTAAAGCGTTGAAAATAGCTCCCATCGCCCAAGCTCCTACGAACATACTCACCATTACACGCCAAGAAGCGATTTTGGTATAGATAAGGAATAAACCTGCCAAAGAATAAGCAAAGTAGAGGTCTCCCCTACTGAACCTGGGATGAATCCATAGAAAAGGTCTGACACTTGATAGGTACCTGTTTGCCCTTGTGCTAAGTTACCTAAGATAGTTTCTCCTGAAACAGCATCTAAATTAGCACCAGCAGCTATGTCTTTAGCGCGTTGTACTGCTCCTTCTACCCATACTTTATCACCTGTCATAGATGTTGGGTAAGCAAAGAATAAGAATGCACGAATAGTAAGGGGCAGGGGTTCAAGATGTTCATACCTGTACCACCGAATACTTCTTTACCTATAATTACCCCGAAAGCTACTGCGACAGCAAGCATCCAAAGAGGAAGATCTACAGGAACAATAAGAGGCACCAACATACCTGTTACCAAAGTATCCTTCTTCTACTTCGTGACCACGGATAGTAGCGAAAATAAACTCTATCCCTAATCCTACTGCATAAGAAATAATGACAAGGGTAATACCTTAATTGCTCCTATGGAGAAATTAGCCCAGCTCCAGAAGTCTCCACTACAGAAAGACATTCCAGCCACAGGCTCTAAAGAACCAAAAAGCAACCTGATGCTGATATCCTGTATTGAATATACCAAAAATCAAGCAAGGAATCAGTGCCATAATCACTGTATTCATAGTTCGCTTTTAGGTCATCTGCTGCCTTAATGTGTGTACCTCCGTGAGTTACCTCATTAGGCGTATAAAGGAAAGTATGGAGCGCATTGAAGGTCGTTTCCCACTTGGTTCCCTTTATACTTTTTCTTTTAGTGTATGTAATTTACTTTTTAAACTCATTTTTATTATGAATAAGTTAATTATTTCTTTTTTATTGATTTGCGAATTAGTTTAAAGCCCAATCATAATGGCTTGATGTTGACGAAATCTAAGTAAGAGCCTAAGGAGGTACTACCTGTCCAATGATACTTTTTCTTAGTGAAAAAGCTCCTCATCAGTATGTTTCTCTATAATTTGAAAAACCTTATTATGTGTTATTTCAAACTTTGAAAAGGACTTCTGCAAGTGATATTTTTGGCATTCTGCCCATATCTCTCGGTTGAGTTTAGGGGTGTCTGCAAAGGTATAACCTTCTTTTGGGTATTTTGGGTTTCTCACCTCGCATCCCTACCTCATACCAGTTTAAGAATAATAAATGCCAATGATACAAGTGACCTATGACATCACGAATATTTCCTATTCATAGTACCTTCCGGAAATGCTTTCCTTCTCGCTCTTTGTCGATAGTGTTTCTATCAAAAGAAACTAACTTTTGGTAATTTTTCTTTAGCTAAAAACCTCTAAACCTTGCTTTCGTTGTAGGGTCTTGCCATGCTAGAAAACTTTTATCCCAATTCTGTCCATCATCAAATCAAAGTCATTCTCTGATGATTTGCTGATGTGTTGCTTTGGACACACATACAAACTCGGTCAAGCGCAAAAGTCCTCAGGTGCTACTTCATAAGCACCCTAAGTTCTCCAATTCGTCCAAATCCTTATACAAGCAGGCTTTGAGCAGCTGCATAGGGATAAATATCCAATGGAAATACCTCCTCATACATCCCTGTTACCACGAAATGCACGATGTTCTCCATTAGTATTAGTATTTAAGTTATATTTTCTTTCTTAGGATTGAGCCAAGAGAAAGTCAAGGCACGAGTAAGGGAAACTTTATTAGAAATTGGTTTTGCCCAACCAAACAAATCATAGTCATTTCCTTCTGGAATGGCTGTAATTTGGTCATCATAATAACCTAAAAATCCTTTTTCATCTACCTTATGTCCTGTAAGTACATCTCCACTGATAATACGTGTATTGGTAGCATCTTTTCACTGAGCACCTATCACGCCACTTATTTGAGCTCCTGCTATAGCTGCTACATAGTGAGGATTTATTCAACTAGCCATCCTGTAAGTGCCACTGTGCGAGTAAGGTTCAGCTTTACCTGTCAAGAAGAGCTCGCCTATCACTACCAAGTCCTGAGGAGTAACTACCCATACCACCTCCCCTTTATTAATAGGACTAATATGAGCTATTTGAGTGCTCACATTCCCTGCTGGGTGCGGACCTGATACATTGTGAATTTCAATGTCTTTAAGGTTACGGAAAGGAGATAATGAACTATCCTTAAACACAGATACGTGCACCTTACCAGTTGTAAGCTTAGAAAGTGCTGTAAGCGCAGTCTGAAGCTCTTGTTCTTTTGCCCTTAAGCACATAATCATAATCAGGTGCAAGCGGATTTGTCTTGCAAGCCGACACAAAGATAGCCTTTAGGCTGCCCGTCAGGGTTAGCAATCACATCATACGGACGCTGCTTGATAAATGGCCAACAACCTGATTGCAATAAATGCGCCTTAATTTGCTCCGCAGAAAGGTCTACTACATTTTTCTTCCCGAAATCTTGAAAAGACTGCACATTGTCAGGAGTTATTCTGATTTCAGAATTTTACGTCGTTCTCCTCGAACAATCTCTGTAATAGTACCACTAACAGGAGAAGGAAAAGCACCCTTTCATCTCTTTTTGTCATAGAAAATAGTATCACCAGCTTTAACTACTGCACCCTCTCGTGCAACAAGTTTAGATATAACCAAATGAAAATCAGATGGTTTTAAACAATACAAAGAAGCCAGTGGCAACTCCTTTGTTTGCTTTTCTGCACTACCTAACAAACTGATATCCAAACCTTTTTCTTATACGAATGTCGTTTGACATATGATAAAATATTAGTTAGTTTATTTTTAAAATCGCACAAAAATAGTACATTTAAATGAATTTAACAATACTTTTTTTATTAATAATAACTCTTTTTAATAATAATTTATTTTTCAATCTAAATAATACGATTTTCATATTTTTTCTTCTTCAAGATTTATATTTTTGTTTATTTTTTGCTACATTATTTTTTTCTTTCAAAAATAATATCTTTTATTTAATTATTTTTAATATCTTTTGCGATATTTTTCTAAATAATTATTTTTATTTTATCTTAAAAAAACTTTATTGAATAATTTGTTAAATAAAATATAATGAAAGCATATGTTTTTCCTGGGCAAGGTGCTCAATTTGTAGGTATGGGAAAAGATTTATATGAAAATCATCCTCTTGCCAAAGAACTTTTTGAAAAAGCAAATTCTATTTTTAGGATTTTCTATTACCGATATTATGTTTTCGGGAACTGATGAGGAACTAAAACAAACTAAAAGTAACACAACCTGCTATCTTTTTACATTCTGTTATTTTAAGTCAAGTTTTTAGGCGAAAAATTTACTCCTGATATGGTAGCAGGGACATTCTCTGGGAGAGTTTTCTGCATTAGTAGCAACATAAAAACTTTTTCTTTTGAAGATGGTTTAATTTTAGTTTCAAAACGTGCAATGGCTATGCAAAAAGCCTGTGAATTACAAGCTGGAACGATGGCTGCTATTTTAGGTTTAGAAGATAATAAAGTAGAAGAAATTTGCGCTTCAATACCAGGAATTGTTACTCCTGCCAATTATAATTGCCCTGGACAGTTAGTTATTTCTGGAGAAATAGAAAGTATAAATAAAGCTTGTGATGCAATGAAAGAAGCAGGAGCTAAAAAGAGCTTTAGTTTTACCTGTTAGTGGGGCTTTCCATTCTGAATTAATGCGCCCTGCTCGTGAAGAATTGGCTACTGCTATTGAAAAATATTCATTTTGAAAAACCTATTTGTCCTGTTTATCAAAAATGTTACAACAACAGCTATTTCTGATCCGGAATTAATAAAGAAAAATCTAATAGAACAACTTACTGCTCCTGTAAAATGGACACAAAGTATTGAGAATATGATAAAAGATGGTGCTTCAGAATTTATAGAAACAGGACCAGGCAAAGTGCTTCAAGGATTAATCAAAAATAAATAAAGACTCTGTAGCCTTGTCAGCAGAATTATAAAAATAAAAAGAGATTTAAAATAATTTAAATCTCTTTTTTACTCTTTACTTTCTTCTCTCAGGAGGATATTGTTTTAAAATCTCTGAAACAAAAAGTAGATATTCGCTCATCTCTATTATTTGTATATTCTGAAATAATACCTACTCCCTTTCCTTGCCAAATGAGGTCTTTTTATTAGCATCAATGAAGTCAATAAATAAAGCCCCCTTCTGTACGAACAGGGCTTACTGAAACACTATTGCCCCAAAAAGGACCCCAGCCCCAGCCAAAACCTACATTGGTATAAACTTCTGACGCTCACGTTCTTTTGTGAAAAAATTTATTAACAAATCTGGAGTTTCAGAAAGTGTAAGACCTTTTTATTCATTTCTTGTTCAATACTCCTAAGAATACGTTTTTTTATCCAAATCAGAAATTTCTACTTTATCAATTCCTTCCTTAAAAAGCAAAGGTTTTGTATTCTGGAAAATTAGCTTTACTATCATAATCAGATGTTACTCTGACGCTTGCACAAGATGTAAGCAATCCCTATTGCTCCCAACAAAAAGTAATATTATTTTTCATACCTATAATTTTTATAATGTACAACAAAAATATACCATTTTTTTAATTCCTATTTGAATTGAACAAAAATAAAACGTACTACAATAAATAGTACGTTTCTGGATTTTTATATTTTTTTGATGTATAAATTTTTATAAAAAGTTTTGCTATATCCTTAGCAAAAATAAGTAGCTATAAGGTCTGCTCCTGCTCTTTTTATAGAATAAATTTGTTCTAAAAATAATAGCATCGTGGTCAAGCCAACCTCTTTCAGCAGCTGCTTTTCACCATTGCATATTCTCCTGAAACTTGATATACAGAAACTGGAATATTTACTGCATTTTTCACTTCTCGAATAATATCTAAATAACAAAGTCCAGGCTTTCAACCATAACAATATCTGCACCTTCTTCTACATCACAAAGGGTTTCTTTTTATAGCTTCTATTCGGTTTGCATAGTCCATTTGATATGTTTTTATCTTTTGGAATGTTTTGCGCATCAACTGGGGCACTATCCAACGCATCACGGAATGGACCATAAAAAGCAGAAGCATACTTAGCACTATAGGACATAATGCCTACTTTTTTTCAAAATGATTTTTATCTAAAAAGTACGAATTTCTCTAATTCTCCCATCCATCATATCACTTGAGCTACAAAATCGGCTCCTGCCTGAGCGTGAGAAAGACTCATTTGAGCCAAAAACCTCAACTGTACTATCATTTTCAATAGCACCGTTAAGAATAATTCCATCGTGCCCATAAATAGAGTAAGGGTCAAGAGCTACATCTGTCATCACAAGCATTTGAGGAGTTGCATTTTTACAGCTTTAATTGCTCGTTGCATTAATCCATTTGGGTTTTAGAGCTTCTGTCCCTTTATTATCTTTCATATTATCAAGAACTTTTACAAAAAGTAAAACAGACTTAAGCCCTAAATTCCATAATTCTTTTACTTCTTTTTCTAAAACATCCAAACTATACCGAAAATAATTTGGCATTGACGGAATTTCTTCTTTAACCCCTTTGCCTTCTACTACGAATAAAAGGTACAATAAAAATCATTGGGAGTAACAGTTGTTTCTCTAACAAATCTCGAATTACTTGTGAAGAACGAAGTCTTCGGTTGCGTCTTAATATATCCATTTTTATATTTTTATTAAAATAAAAATTTATACTTCTTTTCTAAAATAAAAAAAGTAGTATAAATTTATTAAATATTTTATTATTTTTATTTTTATTACAAAAATAATTCTTCTTGCCTCTTTGTAGTAAAATAAATTTTCCATTAATAATATTATTTTTCGGAAATTATATTTTCTTCGGTAACTTTTTCTTTATTAACAGAAATTGAATTTTCTTTTAAAGCCCTACGAGCCTCTGAATTACTTTTTATAAAACCTGTTTTTAACAGAAAGTAAAGCTATCATATCCAAAACCATTAGATATTTCTGATAAAGATATTTCTGTTTGTGGAACGCCGTCAAAAACTTCAAGGAAAGTTTGTTCGTCAAGTTTTTCAAGTCATCCGAGTAGAATTTCGAAAGAGAATTTTTGAAGCCTGAATAGCCTTGTCCAATTCCGTTTTTCCGTGAACCAAAATAGTAAGTTCTTCGGCTAATTTGTTTTGTAAAACTCTTAAATGCGGCGCCTCTCTATGTTGAACTGTCAGCTGTTCGATTTCTTCTTTTGGAGCATCGTGAAAAATCTTGATATATCGCTCTGCATCAGCATCGAAGTGTTGATCCAGTATTGGTAGAACTTGTAAGGCGAAGTTTTTCTGGGTCAAGCCAGACATTTTCCACCTTCGGATTTTCCGAATTTAGTTCCATCAGCTTTCGTAATCAGCGGACGAGTAGCGCATAGGCTTTTCCCTCCTGCGATACGGCGGATAAGTTCTGTTCCAGTGGTGATATTTCCCCATTGGTCAGACCCTCCCATCTGTAGCGTAAGGCTTTTTCTTGGTATAAATGCAAGAAATCATATCCTTGTAGAAGCTGATAAAGAGAACTCCGTGAAAAGACATTCCGTCTGTGTTTTCATTTTGGGAGTCAAAACGCTTTTTCACAGAGTCTTTCACATCATATAATTTACGGTGATGTGCTTTCCGATATCTCTGATGAAAGAAAGGAATGAAAAATTTTTCATCCAGTCATAGTTATTGATAAGCTCCGCTTTGTTAGGGGCTATCGCTCTCAAAATCAAGGAATTTGGCTAATTGTTTTTATTCCTTCTATGTTGTGCGCTAGAGTTTCTTCGGTAAGTAGGTTTCTTTCTACGGATTTTCCAGATGGGTCACCTATCATTCCTGTTGCTCCACCTACCAGAGCATAAGGTTTATGTCCGCAGTTTTGGAAATGGCGAAGCATCATCACGCCCACCAAATGTCCTATGTGTAAAGAGTCGGCTGTGGGGTCGATTCCCTACATAAAGCCGAGCGCAATCCTTCTAAAAGATGTTCCTCAGTTTCGGGCATAATATCCTGAATCATACCACGCCAACACAGTTCTTCTACAAAGTTTTTCATTTTTAATAAATTATGATTTTTCTTACAAATTCAGATTTCAGAGCCATTGCCCCAAAACCTCTCAATTTTACAATCTAAATTATGATCACTATCAAAATTCAAACGGATATTTTTCACTTTGGTACCTGCTTTGATAGGTTTTGGCGCTCCCTTTACCGGCAAATCTTTTATAACAACAACAGTATCACCATTTTGCAATTGATTTCCATTAGCATCTAAAATTTTTATTTGACGCTCTCTGCTAAGTTATCCTCTGTTGGGTTTCCACTCAGTGAAAACACTGTGAACAAACCATTAAATCACCACTTTTCATAAGTATATTCTGAATGGCACTTAGGCAAGTTATATTCTCCATAATGTATAAAATTAATACTCAAAAACTACTTTTTATCTGAGCTACCTTGCCAATATTGATTATATAGATGAAGGCTATTTAATATTTCTCCATAAAGCACCTCATTATGAGCTTTAACTTCATCCAAGTGATAAAATTTAGCTAAAAATATTGTTATGTTCAATCCATTCTAAAAGATTGCATACAATCATCTAATCCCATCAAGCGTAAAACCAAAAATAATCTGGCAAGTGAAAACTTTCCTTCATTTTCATCAGAAAAAAGCACGTTCATTCTTTATATTTCTTAAATTAATATGAAATTCTAATGAACCTTTTTAGAAGCAATATTCATTTCTATATCTAATTAATTTTTAGCACTTTTTAACCTATAAAAATAGTATAGTCTTCGTTTTTTTAACAAAATATTTAAAAATAAAAATATAAGAGGAAAAAAATTACACAACAAAAAGCAAGCCAATTATTTAATTTTTAATATTTTATAATTGATTTTGATTTTTATGTTTTATTTATGACAATTACGTTTGGATAATTCCTAAATTAAAATCCTTTTGAATAGGAGCGTTATTAGCTGCTTCTATACCAAGAGAAATCCAAGTACGTATCCAATGGATCTATAATAGCATCTGTCCATAACCGAGCTGCTGCATAATAAGGAGTTGTTTGTCCTCATATTTTTGTTATTTCATCCAAAAAGTTCTTTTTCTCTTTCTTCTGAGAGGTTTTCTCCTTTTCGTTTTTAGAGTTGCTGTTTCTATTTGTAATAAAACCTTTGCTGCCTGTGCGCCTCCCATTACTGCTAAATTAGCTGACGGATAAGCTACAATCAAACGAGGGTCATAAGCCTTTTCCACACATAGCATAATTACCAGCTCCATAAGAATTGCCTACAATAATAGTAAATTTTGGAACGACAGAATTAGCCACTGCATTAACCAATTTTGCTCCATCTTTTATTATTCCCTCCGTGTTCTGATTTTTGAACCAACCATAAAACCTGTTACATCTTGTAAAAATACAATAGGAATTTTTTCTGGTTACAATTAGCAATAAAACGAGTTGCTTTTGTCTGCACTATCGGAATAGATAACTCCTCCTACTTGCATTTCTCCTTTTTGGTCTTAACTACTTTACGCTGATTAGCTACTATTCCAACTGCCCAACCATCAATACGCGCATAACCTGTAAGAATTGTTTGTCCATAACCTTCTTTATACTCTTGCCCATTGAGAATTATCCACCAAACGAAGAATAATCTCTTTCATATCATAAGGTTGAGTACGACTCGCTGGCAAAATTCCGTAAATATCTTCAGGAGTTTAATTTTGGTTTTTACTTTTAATTCTATTAAATCCAGCTTTTTGTATTTTCTCCTATTTTATCAACTAAATTTTTTTATAACATCAAGAGCGTCATAATCATTTTCGCATTGATAATCAGTTACTCCACTTATTTGACAATGTGTTGTTGCTCCTCCAAGTGTTTCATTATCAATATCTTCTCCGATAGCAGCTTTTACCAAATAACTTCCTGCTAAGAAAAATACTTCCCTGTTTTATTAACAATAAGCGCTTCATCACTCATAATAGGCAGGTAAGCCCTCCAGCTACACAACTTCCCCATTACAGCTGCTATCTGAACAATTCCCCATACTACTCATCTGAGCATTATTACGAAAAATACGCCCAAAATGTTCCTTATCAGGAAAAACCTCGTCTTGCAAAGGGTAAAAACACCCCCGCACTATCTACTAAATAAATGATAGGTAATCGATTTTCTATGGAAATTTCTTGTGCTCGAAGATTTTTTTCTTACAAGTCATCGGGGAACCAAGCCCCAGCTTTTACAGTAGCATCATTAGCTACAACAATCACTTGTTTTCCTCTTATGTATCCTATCTCAACAACAACACCCGCAGATGGACAGCCTCCATATTCTTGATACATTTGGTCGGCGGCAAAAGCTCCAATTTCTAAACGAGATTTATCTTTATCCAATAAATAATCTAAACGTTCACGAGCTGTAAGTTTGCCTTGAGAATGAAGCTTTTCAATAGCTTTTTGCCCCCTCCTATCTTTTAATCCAATCGGTGACGTACTTCATCCTCGTAAATTTTTGTTGAAATCCTCATTTTTATTGAATACTAAATCCATCTTTTTTTGGAATTTTTGCGTGCAAAAAAATACTAATTTTACCTTTATAAAAAGGGATTTCGTGATAATTTTTCTATTTTTCGTGTTTTTCAGTAATAAAAACTCTAGACTTTTTCACTAAAAAGAAACTTTTATTAAAACTCATTTTAATCAAATATAAAATTATTGAAAATCAATAAGATACACACTAAAACAACATAGATTGTTTAAAAAATAATTTTTAGAATAATTTTAGATAGAAAAATCTATAATATAACCGATTGATTATAAATACATAAGATATTTGTTTTTATTCATTCAAAAATATAAATTACTGAAAAGTCAATTATTTAATTTGTTTATAAAGAAAAACCGCTGTACTTTTTGTCATCAGAAAAATAAATAATAATTGTATAACTAAAAATACACTATGGCAATTAGATTAGTAAATGGCTGTGTAAATTGTGAAAATTTAACAGAAGACAACGTATGTAAAGTATATAAAGTAAAAAGTAGAGGCAAAACTTACTTGTGACAGTTTCAATATGAGACCTACACTAAAAAGGAGGAATAGACTGCCTTTCTTGCTCAAAAATTTAACACTGCAAAAATGTGTTAATAAAGACCACGCTGCTGAAGGAATGCTTTGTAATGAATGGACTCCTTCTGTAATTGAAGCATAATCAAAAACTAACTAAAATACTTTGAAAAACCGCCTTTGAGCGGTTTCTTTTTAAAAATAGTACAAAAATATTATATTTCATTTTTGTTTTATAATTTTGCACAAAATTTTCAGTATTATTAAAATGAATTTAAAATTTATTATTTTGATTAGTTTCTTTACTTTTTCAAAAAATATTTTTTTGGACAAAAACCGATTACAAAAGAAAAAATTTTTGCTACTAAAATAGAAAATATTACTTCATGGATATGGCTATTGATAAGGCAGAAGAAGTAATACAATATCTTATTTCTCAGAATCTTACGCCCTAGTGTTTCCGTTTGTTTTAGTAAAGCAAGGGCATATCATTTGGGGAAAAATGGTTATGGTTTTGCAGATATTGAAAATAAAAATAAAACCCGACCCAAAAACAGACTCTTTATAGAGTAGCTAGTGTATCAAAAACTATTACAGGAGCTGCCTTAACAAAAATGCAAGAACAAGGATGGATTGATTGGAATTGTTCCGTTTATGACTATGTACCTTCATTCCCTAAAAAGAACTATGATTTTTACTATAAAACAACTCGCTGGACACTTAGCAGGTATACGTGGCTATAAAGGAAGAGAAGTATTTAGTAATGAACCTCTTAGCATTGAGCAAGGAATTATTTTTGCTAATGACCCTTTATTATTTGAGCCAGGAACAAAATATTTTTTTATAATAGTTATGATTTTAATTTGATTTCTTTAGCAATGCAAAATGCTAAGAATGAACCTTTTGAGTGGTATGTGAATGAAAAATATTTTTATTCCTCTGAAAATGGAAAAATAGCGTACCTGACACAGGCTTTATTCTTCCTAATGAGGCTATTCCTTATTCAGGAAGTGGTAAAAACATTTAACAAAAGCTACTGATGTAAAATAACTTCTATAAACTTGGTGGTGGAGGATTTCTTTCTACTGCAAATGATATCAATCGATTTGGAAATGCTATTTTAGGAAAAACTATTCTTTCTCTGATTTACAGAACATTATGTTAGAAAGTCAAAAAACTAAATAACGGGAAGTAATACAGGGTACGGAATTGGCTGGCAAGTAGCCAAAGACTGGAATAATCGTTTATATTATGGACATATAGGTAACGGAATAGGAGGTTTTGCTTGGTTTTTATATTTACCCTGAAAGTGAAGTTGTTGTAACTATGTTATTCAATATTACTAATCCTTCTATTGGTTCATATATTCATAGAATTGTTGATTATATGACATGTTCTAAATATGTATCTTATGATGCTCCGAACTATCCTTCTCTAAAACAAAATAACGATGAAGCCTCTGAGATTAACTTCATTGAAGAAACAGCTTTGGATAGTATAAAACAGTCAAAAACTCACTCATTTAGAAAGCTTTTTGTTATAAAATATTAAGTACTTGTTCTTTTTATTTTTCGAGTTCATTTTTCATTAAAACAACAATTTGTTCATACCTGAGTGACTTGCTTTAGACCCCAATGTATTTATTTCTCTTCCCATTTCTTGAGCTATAAATCCTAATTTTTCTTCCATTAGATTGAGGTTCATTTAAAGTTTCAAGAAAAATAATTCAAATGATTGGAAAGCCTTACTTTTTCTTCGGTGATATCTAATTTTTCAAAATAAAAATAAGTTCTTGTTCAAAAACGATTTTCATCTACACGCTCAGCTATTTCTGCTACTGATTTTTTTCTAATCTTTCTCTAACAGAGAGTAATCTTTCAGGATCTAATTTTTTTCAATTTCAACAAGTAATTTTTTATATTTTCTATACGAAGTTCAAAAATCTTTTTGTAAATTTTTCCTTCTTGAATACGAAATTGCTTCAATTCTGCAAGGGCTTAGTTGTATAATATTTTCTATTTGTTTGTACTCTTCCTCCTGAATTTCTTCAGTGGGAATAACAAAGAGCATCAGGCATACGAACAGCCATTTTAAGAAGCTCTGTTGTATCCGCATTTGGGATAATTTGCAACATTTGATTAATATATCCTTTTTACAATATCCGCATTGATAATTGTTGAATTTTTGTCAGAAGTATTTTCTATCGTTAAAGGTTAAGTCTATTTTTCCTCGTTCAAGAGTATCGGCTATTTGCTTACGAATTTGTAGTTCCTTCTCTCTATAAGCTTGGGGAATACGGGTATTTAGGGTCTAATGTTTTTACTATTTAAAGATTTTTATTTCAAAAGTTATTTTTCTGAGTAAGTAGTAAAGTGCTTTTCCCAAAAGCTCGTCATGGATTGTATCATTCCTTACAAATTTTATATTGAATTTTTTTATTAAAAACTTTCATAATAGAAATTATATTATCTTTTATTTCAAATAGATTTTCAGAAATAGGGTATTCTGTATTATGATAGGTTTCTTGTACATATTGACGAAGTTTTTCCACTTCTTGTAGATATTCACTTCCTGTAATAATAAGCTCATTTTCAGTAGGAATACCCACTACAATATTTCCTTTCACAGGGAAATTTTTCTTTTGTCCAAACCTCTGGAATTATTAAGAAACTAGCCTCAAAAACGTCCGCCTGCTGATATTTCAAACCCTTGAATTATCTCCTCAAATTTACTTCAACCTGCGCTACTAAGTTTTCAATAGCTAAACTTTTTCAGAGAATTTTTATTTTAAGTTAAGAGCTATTAAATCTCTATTTTCCAAACACTTAGAAGCTCCTTTTTATTACATAAATAACAAATAACTCAGCATTAAGAGGTTCATAAAAAGATCTGAAAACTCTATTTTTAGACTTTCAATAAATTGAATATTTCTAACCAATGGAAAAATAAGAGTTTTATCTATTGTATTTTTCATTTTGATAGGTGTAACAACTGGCGTTTCTATGGGTTGAGGCGCTACAACAATAGGTTGTGGAGCATCTCCTTTTGGAGAAGGTTGCACATTCTCCATTAAATAATTGGCATATCTATCAAGTATTTCTTCTTTGCTATCTTCATTTCGATGCATATACTCTGCATATGAATTATCCAAGAAAGCTTGTAATAATTTCATTTGGACGACTTTTTACAACCCATTCTAACTCAAAACCTTTTGTAGAAATTATTTCTATTTCTTCATTTCTTTTGATTTTAATTTTTCTATAAAAAGATGTTATAAAAATCAGAAATATGCTGTATGCTTTGCCCTACACGATTTACAAAATCTCTCATTTGATAACTATAAGGCTCTGTATCTCTCAATAAAAGTTCTGTTACAATAACTCTTTCCATCTGATTTTTAAAGCAGTTGTAAAATGATATTGCACCTCATTTTCCGAACGAAATGTTTTACAAATATAAGAATCTGTAGCCTCTGCTTCATCAACAGCTGTAAAAGCCTTCTTGTTCATATTCTTGATAAAAATCAAGTTTTAAAGTCTTCAAAAAAATTTCTTAGAAATCTCTACTTTTTAGGTGTTCATCATAGTTTATAACTGTCAAATCGGCATTTCCATTAGAGATTTTTGCAAAAAGCGTTCTGTATTAAATATTTCCCAATTTTCTGGCAATGAAATAGTAGAAACAGCATCTAACCAATATCTTTTATAAGCAACTGATTTTAAAAACTGTTTCTCTCTTTTTCTTTTTTTAAACAAATCAAATAACCCCATGTTCTTTTTTTGTGTTTTATCAAAAGGCAAATATATAAATTTATTTACAAATATCAATATTAATTAGTTTTTACTTTTTAAATTATAACATTTTATTTAGTAAAAATAGTTTTTATGTAATTTTGAACCTTAAATTTATAAAATTTCACTTAATGAAAAAATTTTATTCTAACATTTATCATTTCATTACTGATAGCTCCTACAGTAGTAAGAGCTGATGAAGGTATGTGGTTCTTAATGTTTATAAAGCGTCTTAATGAACGAGATATGCAGAAAAAGGACTACAATTGACAGCTGAAGAAATTTATAGTATAAATAATAATAGCTTGAAAGACGCTATTGTACAATTCAATGGTAGTTGTACAGCAAGTATCATATCAAAAGATGGATTAATTTTAACCAACCACCATTGTGGATATGCAAATATCACTGAACTTTCTACTCCTAAGAACAATTATTTGAGAGATGGTTTTTGGGCTAAAACAAAAAGATGAACTAGCTCCAAGACGAATTTTTGTTCGTTTCTTTTGTTCGTATGGATAATGTAACTGATAGAATGCTTTCTGTATTAAAAGCCTGAAATGTCTGAAAAAGAAAGAGAAATAGCTATCAATCAAGAAACTGCAAAAATACAAAGAGAAAAATAGTGAAAATGGAAAAATATGTAGTATCTGTTCGTTCTTTTTCCAAGGAAATGAATTCTATTACTTTTGTATATCAAGATTTTTCAGACGTCCGTTTAGTAGGTACACCTCCTGAAAGTATTGGTAAATTTGGAGGAGATACTGACAATTGGGAATGGCCAAGACAAACAGGAGATTTTTTTCTATTTTTAGAGTTTATACAGATAAAAACGGAAATCCTGCGCCTTATTCAGCTGAAAATATTCCTATGAAACCCAAAAACACCTTTTCTATTAACCTTAATGGAGTAAAAAGAAAAATGATTTTTGCTATGATAATGGGTTACCCAGGACGTACAAACCGTTGGGAATCATCATATTGGGTAAATCAAAAGTAAATTATGCTTATCCAGCTTGGGTGGAAGGCTCTAAAGTAGCTATGGATGCTATTCACAAATATGCTTCAAAAAGATGAAAGTATAAGACTCTTATATGCTTCAAAATATTCTCAAATTGCCAATTATTGGAAAAAAATAGACAAGGGATGATTGATGCCCTTACAGCTCATAAAACAGCATCTACTAAGGAAAAATGAGAGAAAATTCCAGAAATGGGCAAATAAACCTGAAAAATATTGCTAAATATGGCAACATTTTACCTCAGATGGCTAATTATTTTGAAAAACAAACGAAAAATTGCTGATGAAAATTATTTATTTACCTTCAATAGAGGCTCTGTCTCTTTTACCATCAAATATAAGCCCCTGAACTTCAGGAAGTGCAAAAAGTAATCATTTAGATAGAATGCAAGCTGTTTACAAATTTCAACAAATGTTTTCCATTTATGATCAAATGTCTACTCTTGTTGAAAAAGAAATATTAGCCAATATGCTACAACTTTTATGCTACAAAAAGGCAAAAATATTCCTGAATATGTAGCAAAAAATTAAAAAAAGAATACAATGGAGATTTAGTTAAGTTTGTAAATGATGCCTTTGAGAAAAAGTATTTTTGCTTCAAAAAGAAAAACTTAATGCATTTACTAATAATCCTGATGAAAAATACTAAATGAAGACCCTCTTCTATTGCTTTCAAATGCTCTTAGATAAAATTCTATGAAAAATCTAAAGAAATGGAAGAACTTAATGACCAATACGAAAAAGCATATCGTAAGTTTGTAAAAGGAATGCAAGATTCAAAAATTAGCTACAATCTTATATCCTGATGCAAATTCTACCTTACGCCTTACTTATGGACAAGTAAAATCTTTACCAAAAAGATAAAAAGAAATAATGTTAAGAAAAAAATTATTATACCACTTTTAGCTCTTTAATCGCGAAATACAACCCAAAAAGACCCAGAGTTTGATATGCCAAAACGAATGATTGAACTTTATGAAAAGAATAATTTTTGGACGTTATTTAGACAAAAGATGGTACAATGCACGTTAATTTCCTTTCAAACAATGATATTACTGGCGGAAATTCAGGATCTCCTGTAATGAATGGGAAAGGAGAACTCATAGGTTTAGCCTTTGATGGAAATATAGAAGCTATGGCAGGTGATGTTATTTTTGACAAAAATTACAAAGAACTATAAATGTTGATATCCGTTATGTCCTATGGGTTATTGATATTTTTCTGATGCAAAAACACATTGTTGATGAAATGACAATTATAAAATAATCTTTATTTATCTTATTGATAATCCGCTCTTTACAAAAATCAAGAGCGGATTTTTCTATTTACAAAAACTGAAAAAAATATCAGTTTTTCATTCTTTCCTACAAAATTTTAGTACCTTTTGCACAAAAATATAGGAAATGATTACAGTTTATTCTTTTACATTCAATCCCTTTTTCTGAAAACACCTATCTTATATATTCTGAACAGAAAAATGCTTTTTAATAGATCCCAGGTTGTTTTAATAATACAGAAAGTACTATTTTAAGAAATTTTTATAAAAGATAATTCTCTAAATATCACAAAAAATACTTCTAACACACGCCCATATAGATCATATTTTTGGCTTACAATGGGCGTATGATACTTATAAAGTACCTGTATATTTACATCGGCTTGAAAAGGAAATTTTGGACAAATGCCCTGATGATGCTCTGTCGATTTGGTTTTGAATTTCCTTCATTTGATGGAGAAACTAATTTTTAGAAGAAAACACAGAGTTTATATTTAGATGATAATGAATTGAATATCAAATTTGTACCAGGTCATTCTCCTGGCAGTATTGCTTTTATTCTGAGAAAACAAAAATTTATAATCTCAGGAGACGATTTTATTCCTTAATAGCATTGGTCAGAACAGACCTTTACAAAGGAAATCTAAACGATTTGATACATAGTATAAAGTCAACTTTTTACCCTTGAAGATGATACCAAAGTCTATTGCGGACACGGAAAACCAACAACAATTATTCACGAAAAACATTTAATCCATTTTTACAAAACCATTAATTTTATCATTTTTAACAATGAAAACTCAATTGCCTCGGCTTACGTTTATAGATGTCATCAGAGCATTTGTCTATATGTATGATGCTTCATGGGCATTTTTGATTGATGGACTTCTAGCTAATTCATTCAGAGATGAAAAACAATATATTTTTCTCTACTTGGCTCTATTTCAGAGGAATGACAGCTCCTGTTTTCTTTACTATCTCTGGTTTTTATATGTTTTTATTAATAAAAGAACAAGACCCTAACAAAATGGGGTGGAACCATATTCGGGTACAAAAAGGTATTCGTAGAGGTTTATATTGATTATCACAGGATATTTATTACAGAGCTAATATTTTAATCTATTTTCTGACTATATAGATTTTTAATGCTCAAATGGTTGATGTTTTACATTGTATTGGTCTTTCTCTTTTATTTTTAATAAGTATTTATTTATTTTTCATACAAAAATAATAGAGATTAATCCCCATTACTCTTTTTCTGTATAACAATTATTTTGTTTGCGTTCGAACCTATTTATAACCAACTCAATTACAAATACTTTACCTATTACAATTGCCAATTATTTTACTAAGGCAAATGGTTCTGTATTTACTATATTTCCTTGGTTTGGGTATGCTTCATTAGGAGCTTTTATGGGAGTATTTATTTAATCATTATAGAAATAAGAGTTATGTATATAATGTAAGTATCTTATTATGTTTGCTTTTTGGAGTATTTTTCTTATTTTCAAATAGTTGGATTAACTTTTTATACAAAATAACAAAATATAGAAACACTGCATATTATAGCTACGAATGATTATCTTTTCAAACGTATAGGAAATGTCTTGTTCGTTTTTGCATTTTTTATATTAATGAGAAATATAATTACTTCAAAAACTATACAAACCATTGGACAAAATACATTTTTCTATTTATATTATACATTACATTATATTATACGGAAGTTTCACAGGATTAGGTCTTTATAGATTTTTTCATCATAAATTATCTCCTGTTTTTGCTATCCCAGGAGCTATTTGTTTTGTAATTATTACTTTATTTTTATCCTTTTTATATAATAAGAAAAACCAATTATTGATGAATATAAAGCTATTTTTCTACAATGGGTAAAATTAGTTATATTAGAAATTTATCATTTTATTATATTAATAATTAATAAAATAAAATCTTTTTCTCTCTGATTTTCAACAGATAATTTATGTTGCCTAAAAATTTTTTTGGATGTTTTATTATTTTTATTTTGTTTTTCTTGCGGAATAAAAAAATGATGATGATCAAGATGAAAATATTTACATATATGACCTAAAAGATACTATTGATTTTTATTAATAAAATTAATTTAATTGAGAAAAATCAGATTTTTCGAAAAATGAAATTATTTGGGGGCTTAGCTCAAAATTAGACACCTTAGAACTCACTTATTATTTTTGGACTTTGTGAGTGTCCTCAATGGTTTGATTTTCAAGAAAATCCAAATAATAATTCCTATTTAGAAAAAACAAAGTTTTTATATAGAACCTGCTTCAAATAATATAAAATTACCCTATTATTTTGAAATAAATGGCACTACAATTCGTTTTGTAGGACGTCAATTTAAAGGAGTAAGATTGCCTAAAAAATAATTTTACAACTCCCGCTCCATATTTTGGAAAAACTTTTCGATATTACAGCTATGAAATATTACACCCTTATTCAGTTTGGGGATATTTTATAGATACAAAAAGATAAAGATAGCATACAACCTATTATTTTTAAAATGTTAAATAAAAACCAAATGAACTATATATATAATATTACTTATCATATTGAAAAATTCTGTTTTCAATCAATGGAAAAACTGGATTCTTTCACACATAGAAGAAGTTTTTTAAAAAGAAAGTTTTTTTCAACAAGGCAAAATTATTAAAGATAGACACAGAAGATAATGATAGCCAAACATATAGCGTACAATATGAAACATCAGCAAAAAGAAAACATTCTTCATTTTTCAATCTCTTTTTAGAGGCAAAATATAGACATTTATTATTCATTCAATTTGGGGAAAAAGTTCTACCTTTTGCAACAAAAAATAGAAATTGTACAAGAATTCAATAAGTTAAAATAATACTAAAAAACAAAAATCTATTATATTTTAGTTTTTCTTTGCAGATTTATTAATTAACTTTGCACCCTGAAAAAATATTAGAGATAAGGTAAAATAGCATAATAATGAAAAAGGAATACATCCCAGAATCTTACAGATTAGTAGCTTTTAAAGATATGTCAAATGATGATATTTTCATCTCAAAGTCAACTATCGAAACAAAAGAAACCATTGAAGTTAATGGAGTAGAATATCCACTTGTAAAATTGGAGATTTCTGTACTTCACACCCTTACTACACAGGAAAATCTAAACTAATTGATACCGCAGGTCGTATTGATAAGTTTAAAAGTAAATATGCTAAATTTCAAAAATAATAAATATAATAAGATTTTTCATAATAATAAGTTTTTAAGGTTATTAAAAATTTCCTTCCTTGAAAAAGGGAGGATTTTTATTTTATTAATTTTCAGTATTTTTGCATTTCATATTTTAATAAAAACAAGAAATACATATATATTATATATTTTTTTACTATTTTTGCAAAATATTCTATTTTTAATATTAAAAAAATAACAATAATGTCAAAAACAATCGTTGATCTTAAAGATGTTTCTATATTCCAGAAAAAATTTGGTTTTAAGCGATATAAACTTAACTATTGAAAAAGGAGATTTTGTATATCTTATAGGTAAAACAGGAAGTGGGAAAAGTTCATTATTAAAAAGTTCTATACGGAGACCTTACTTTTACAAAAAAGGTAGCGGAAAAGTAGTTGATTTTTGATCTTTCTTCCTTAAAAGAAAGTGAAATTCCTTATTTAAGAAGAAAAAAATAGGTATTGTTTTCCAAGATTTTAAACTTTTTACCTGATAGAACTGTATTTGAAAAACCTAGAATTTGTTCTAAAAAGCAACAGGTTGGGAAGATAAAAAGCAAAATTCAAGAACGAATAGACCGAGTTTTTAACAAAAGTACAGGTACAAACAAAATCTTTTAAATATCCTCATCAGCTATCAGGAGGAGAGCAACAACGTGTCGCTATAGCAAGAGCTCTATTGAATGACCCAGAACTCATTTTAGCTGACGAACCAACAGGAAACTTAGACCCTGAAACAAGTGTTGAAATTATGAAAGTTCTTCGTGAAATCAATGATTCTGGCCGTTCTATACTAATGGCTACTCACGACTATGCCTTAATTTTAAAATTCCCAGCTAAAACTATTAAATGTGATATGGGCAGGCTCTTTGAAGTTGTACAACGAACCACTTAATTATTACTATTATGAAATTAAAAATTCATCTATATTTTTTTATTTTTTTATTTTAATTTTTTTCCGTTTTAGGACAAAAATTATCCTCAAAATTTCGGATTGCCAGTAGACATTTCTATTTTACTTGCAGGAAATTTTGGAGAATTACGTCCAAACCATTTTCATGCCGGATTAGACATAAAAACACAAGGCAAACAAGGACTTAATATTTATTCTATAGAAGATGGTGTTATTTCTCGTATAAAAGTCAGTACAACTGGGATATGGTAAAGTACTGTATATCAGCCATCCTAATGGATATACAAGTGTTTATGCTCATTTGCAAAAATTTGCCCCTGAAATAGAAAAAATATGTTAAAAAACAACAATATGATCTTACGAAATAGAATTATTCCCAAAAAGCTTCTGATTTTAGCATAAAAAAGGAGATATCATTGCATTAAGCGGAAATACGGGCGGAAGCGCTGCTCCTCATTTACATTTTTGAGCTTCGAGACTCTAAAAATCAAAAATGCTCTTAATCCTTTCCTTTTTGGTTATAAAGTAGCAGACAAAATTGCTCCTTCCGTATACCGATTATTTGCTTATTCATTAACAGATAATGCTTCTATTAACAAAAACAGCCTCCTCAACAGATAATTTTAACTAAAAGAAGGAAATAATTACATTGCTGATAAAATTTTTGCACAAGGAACAATAGGTTTTGGAGTCCAATCTATTGATAAAATGGATTTAACTAATAATATTTATGGTATTTATAAAGCAAAATTATCTGTTAATGGTACAGAACAATTGTCTTTTTGTATTCAATGAAATGATTTTTGCCGAAGATGGCTATATAAATACACTTATAGACTATCCTTTATATAGCCAAACGAACTCTCGAGTGCAACTAATGTATAAAAAACCTAGTAATAAACTATCTTTATATACTTTAGCCGAAAATAATGGTTATATTGACATAGAAGACGGTTTTTCATATACTATTGAAATAGATTTAGAAGACTTTAATGGTAATATTAGCCGAGTTACTATTCCTGTTGAAGGAAAAAGAAGATATTACAGAAAAATTTACTGAAAAATGAAGGAAAAATTACTCATTGCTAACCGAGAAAACTATTATAAAACTGAAAATGCTAACATTTTCTTCCCAGAAAAATACTTTTTATGACAATGTTTTCATAAATATTCAGCAAAAGGAGATACAATTCAAGTACATCCAAAAACAGAACCCTTGAATAAATCTTTTTAGTTTAGAAATAACTAATACAAAAATATACAGAAGAAGAGTTGAAAAATGTATGTATTGCCTCTATAAATGAGAAAAACAAAAATTATATTTTCTAAATACAAAAACGGAAAGAAAAATGTTTTATCTACGAGAAGTAAATTTATGGGAAGTTTTATTCTAGCAAAAGATACTACTCCTCCAACTATTTCATTAGTTAATTTTTCTTCTACAAAAAATAATATTTCGAATATAAAAAAACTCTAAAAAGTAAAAATTTCTGACGACTTAAGTGGTATAGATAAATATTCAGCGACTATAAATGGTAAAATGGATTTTGATGGAATATGAACCCAAAGAACATCTTTTAACTTTTTGACACTACTGATATAGAACCCATTACGGAAAAAAAGAACTTACTTTTGAATTAAAAAGTATTTGATAAAGCAGGAAATTCCAAAAATATTATTGTTCCATTAGTTGAAAAACTAAAACAAAAGCACTAAGCAAAATAAGAAATTATTTACTTAGTGCTTTTAACATTTAAACATAAAAAGCCTTAAAAACAGAACTTTGTGATCGCGAGAGGATTCGAACCCCTAACCCTCAGAGCCGAAAATCTGATATTCTATCCAGTTGAACTACGCGACCCTTAATCATTAAAATTATATACTTATGACAAAACTTTTTTTAACAATACTTGCTATAAGCTTTCCATCAGCCTTACCCGCAAGTTCTTTTGTAGCCTCTCCCATTACTTTTCCCCATATCTTTTATTCCAGAAGCTCCTATTTTACTTATTATATTTCTAATAAATTCTTCTACTTTTTCCTCACTTAATTGTTCTGGTAAAAATTTTGCTATTATTTCAGCTTGAGATAATTCTGGAGTTGCTAAATCCTCTCTTCCTTGTTTTTGGTACAACTCTGCACTTTCTTTACGTTGTTTTACCAAGCGTTGTAAAAGTTTTATTTCATCTTCTTCTGTCAAGTTTTCAACAGAACCAGATTCTGTTTTGCTAACAAAATAGCTGCTTTTTATAGCTCGTAAAGACTCCAATGCCAAAGTATCTTTAGCTTTCATAGCCTCTTTCAATGCTTGAGTAATTTGTGTTTCTAAACTCATTATCTATGAAATTTTTGCGTTGCAAAAGTACTCTATTTTTGATTTTAAAAAGATTTTTGAGAAAAAATATTTTTTTATAAAAAAACATAAAACACTATCTCTCAAATACTTAAAAAAATAAATTTGATGCTTTATTTTTAATCATTATAAATTCGTCAAATTTTATTAGCTCACGATGAAAAATTATTATTTTTGCCAATTAAATTAACAATACAATGAAAAAATTATATTTCTCTTTTCTTTTCTCATTTTTGGAGCTGTGATAAAAAGATGATGAATTATCAATCGCAAAAAGAGCCATAGAAAATGATACAAATTATGAGGTAAAAGATTTTATCTGGAAAAAATGAATGCCTATTATTTATGGCAAGCTAATATTGAAAATTTAGCTGATGACCGTTTTGAATATTCTATTGATAATACAAATGCAACAAGTGCTAATTATGTTTATTTTTTTAAAAGCAATTTTTATCTCCAAAAGATTTATTTAAGTCTCTTTTTGTATAAAAACAATGACATATATGGTGATAGATTTAGCTTTTATTACAGATGATTATAAAAGTTTAGAAAAATTCATTTCAAGGAGTTTCTGCCAGTACAGGGCTGAATTTCAACCTAAAATTAATTAGAACTAATAACAGAGTAGTAGGAATAGTTAATTATGTAACTCCTAATAGTGACGCTGAAAGAAAAAGGCGTAAAAACGAGGAGATATTTTTATGAAAAATTGACAATGTTTTTTTCTTACACCTTTCAACTACCAAAAATTTGATTTATTCAAAAATCAAGAGCTTACTTTTTTTCTTTCTATAGAATGACATATTCTGGATTAGAGTTTAGTAAAAAAATATTACCATCAAACAACAAGAAATACACCAAAAACCCTATTTTTATTCATAAAAATAATCCAACGTCAAGGGAAAAATTGGTTATTTAATGTATAATTCTTTTATTACTAATTATGATGATGAGCTCAACCAAGTTTTCTTAGAGTTTAAAAATGCAGGAATTGATGAGTTAATACTTGACCTACGTTATAATAGTGGAGGATATGTTACTTCTGCAACTCGTTTAGCAAGTATGATTTCTGGAGTTTCAAGTAAAAATGTATTTATTCAACAGCAAGTTAATCCAAAATTAGAGAAATTATGGGGGAATACTTTACTTTCATATTTTTACAGAACGAACAAACACAAGTCCTATCCATACACTAAACTTTGCAAGAGCAAATAAAAAATTATATGTAATTACATCTAACAGAACTGCTTCTGCTTCAGAACTGATTATCAACAACTTAAAAACCTTATATGAATATTGTTCAAATAGGAGACAAAACTGTTGGAAAAATTTAGCTTCTATAACAATTTATGATAGCCCTTCTGGAAATAAAGAAAATATTAACAAAAATCATACTTGGGCAATGCAACCTATTGTTATTCGCTCTGCTAATGCAAATAGTTTTGGAGATTATCAAGCAGGAATTAGTCCCGATTATCAACTTGAAGAAGACGATAGTAATATGGGAGTTTTAGGAGAACTTTCAGACCCTCTCTTAGCTAAAAACTATTGAAGTAATAACTGGGAAAGACTAAGAACAAAATATTACTTCAAGAAAAGCTATACAATCTGTTAATTTTTGATTACCTTGATAACTCCGAAAGTCATTCTCCTCTGTATAATCGAATGTTTATAGATATTCCTGAAACTAAATAATTACAAATGAATAAAATTAATTGGACATCAGTAAAAGAATATACTGATATTACTTACAAAAATGCAATGGTGTTGCTCGTATCGCATTCAATCGACCAGAAGTGAGAAATGCTTTCCGACCTCAAACTACCTCAGAACTAATTGATGCTCTACGAGATGTTACAGAAGACACTTCTATTGGTTGCGTTCTTATTTCTGCCGAAGGTCCTTCTCCTAAAGATGGTATTTGGTCTTTTGTAGCGGAGGAGACCAAAGAGTTCGAGGAAAAACAAGGTTATGTTGGTGAAGATGGGGCTCAAAGGCTAAATATTCTTGAAGCTCAGAGACTTATCCGTTTTATGCCAAAAAGTAGTCATTGCCGTTGTACCTGGATGGGCTGTAGGTGGAGGGCATAGCCTTCACGTTGTATGTGATATGACTTTTAGCTAGCAAAGAACACGCTATTTTCAAACAAACAGATACCGATGTAGCTAGTTTTGATGCTGGTTATGGCTCTGCTTATTTAGCAAAAATGGTAGGACAGAAAAAGCTAGAGAAATTTTCTTTCTAGGAAGAAATTATTCTGCTCAAGAAGCCTTTGAAATGGGAATGGTAAATGCCGTTATCCCTCACGAAGAATTAGAAAAATACAGCATATGAGTGGGCACAAGAAATTTTGAAAAAATCTCCAACTGCTATAAAAATGGCTAAATATGCTATGAATCTAACAGATGATGGAATGGTTGGGCAACAAATATTTGCAGGAGAAAGCTACCCGATTGGCTTATATGACAGATGAAGCCAAAGAAGGAAGAGATGCTTTCCTTGAAAAACGCAAAACCTAATTTTGAAAAATGGATTCCTAACTAGAAAAATTAAAAAGTTTGAGTTATAAATTATTTATACTCAAACTTTTTAAAATAAGTAAAAATGTACAATTAAAATTATAATTCAAAATATAAAAATTTCGTTCTTATTTTTATCAACAATGTTAGTGTCTTCTCTGAAACTTCAAAAGAAGCAACTTTTTCTAACAATAATGTATATTCTTGTTCAAATTGCATAATTTCAGGATTACAAAAGCATTTGAGTTGAATAAATATCTGATAATGAGATATTTTTATCAATAATACGAATTTCTCCTCCTATTTGATTACAACCAGAATTACCTGAAAAACGACCTTTCACTTTGTTCTATATTCAAGATAATAGTTTTCAGATATAGGTAATTTTTATTTTGCATTTGCACTAATGTCCATTTTTACTAATGTCTTTTTCATCTGTTTTTTTGAAGATTTCACCATTGAACAATTTAAAAGATAAAACACTAAATAAATCAATAATATAAAAATTTTTCATAAAAAATATTTTTATTATTATATAAAGCAAAATATGTACCAAAAAAAGAGACAAAAGATTTTACTTGAATAATTAACATTTATTTTATTTCGTGTAAAATATTTAACATATTTTGTTTTAAAAATTCAAAAATAAATCCTTACATTTGCACCAAAATATAGATAGATATGGATATACTAAATTTTGAAGATATTTCAAAAATATCTTTTTCTGATAAAGTAAATGAGATATTTAATGAAATTTCTGCTGATAACATTGAAAAATCAACACTGACAGCAAACTGCTAGTTCAAACAGACTTAGATGATGTTATACAATACGCTAATAGAAAATTTTAAAGATTATTTTTGGCAGAGGCAACAAATCTATTATAGGAAAAACCTATTCATCTTTTTGATCATCCTTCTGTACCTAAATCTGTTTTGAGACATATTCACGAGCAAGTAAATTTAGACGATGACACAAATGCTGTTTTCATTAATAAAAACCTTGAATAATAGCTTTTAGTATGTTATGCAGAGGTTGATGTTATCAAAAGACCGACACGGAGACCATATTCATATCTATACTAGAAGAAAACCTATTTCTAATAAAAATATTTTCAATTATGTAATTCCTTTTTATAAATTTTTAATGAAAAAGAAGAAGAACAAAGGGAGTAGAAGTAGCGTACGAATACATTGATAAATTCATCGAACGCAATGGTTTTAAAGATTTTAACGCTCTTATAGACTACATTGCATTCGAAAAAATAGTCTTATAATTGTTTAGTTTTTCACGAAAGTCTGAGTTACGAAAGTGCTCAGATTTTTATTTTCTCCTCTCCCAAAAACTTAAATTGAGTACCTAAAAATATTTTTAAAAATTTGTGTTTTCAATTAATTTTCGTAATTTTGCGCCCAATTAATTCGTTAAAAATACACAATTATGTATGCAATTGTAGAGATGGCAGGGCAGCAATTTAAAAGTTGCAAAAAGACCAAAAAGTATTTGTTCATCGTTTAGATTCTAACGAAGGAGACGCTGTTATTTTTGACAATGTTCTTCTTATTGATGATAACGGAGCTATTACTATTGGCGCCCAGCTATAGATGGAGCTTCTGTACAAGCAAAAGTTCTAAGACATTTAAAAGGAGACAAAGTAATCATCTTTAAGAAAAAGAAGAAAAGGTTACAAAAGTAAAAATGGTCATAGACAATCTTTTACAGAAATTTTTAGTTGAAGAAATTTTTGGCTTCTGGCGGAAAAAGCTGAGAAAAAGAAAAATCTGCTAAAAAATCAAAAGGTGATGATTTGAAAAATTGTAGAAGGTATTGGTCCTAAAGCTGCAGAAGCATTAGTTAATGCAGGTGTTGATACTTTTGAAAAATTATCAAAAATCAGCAGAAGAAATTAAAAACATCCTTGTATCAGCTAGCTCTACTTTAGCTCACTTAGACCCTACAACTGGGCTAAACAAGCTGAATTAGCAGCAAACGGAAAATGGGATGAACTAAAAATGGCAAGACGAGCTTATTGGCGAGTGTTGCTAGATAATTAAAATTAAAATGTTGAACATCTGATAATCAGATAAAAAAATTAAAAAGAAATGGCTCACAAGAAAGGTGTCGGTAGTTCTAAGAACGGAAGAGAATCAGAATCAAAGCGACTTGGTGTAAAAATATTTGGTGGCCAAGTAGCTATCGCTGGAAATATACTTGTTAGACAACGAGGTACAGTACATATCGCTGGTGAGAATGTATATATGAGGGAAAAGACCATACTCTACATGCTGCTATTGATGGTATTGTAAAATTCAAAAAGAAAAATAATAAATCTTATGTTTCAATTATTCCTATTGAAGCATAATAAATTTTACTTTAATCATTATAAAGAAAGACAGCATACTAAGCTGTCTTCTTTTGTTTATACTCAGATATGGAATTAGTCAGAGAAAAATTAGTCCCTACCAAATGGTGGAAAAAAATTATTATTGCATTCTTGTTGTGCTCCTTGTTCTGGTGAAGTAATGGAAGCGATCATGGCTTCTGATATTGAATTTACTATATTTTTACAACCCAAACATTCACCCAAAAAGAATATGAGATTCGGAAAGAAGAAAAATATTCGATTTGCAGAGAAATTAAATATCCCAATCATTGACGCCGATTACGATACAGATAATTGGTATGAAAGAGCCAAAAGGTATGGAATATGAACCTGAACGAGGAAAACGCTGCACTATGTGCTTTGATATGCGTTTTGAGCGAACAGCATTATATGCTTTTTGAAAATGGTTTTGATACTATTTCTAGCTCATTAGGAATTTCTCGATGGAAAAAATTTTGACCAAATTAATGATTGTGGCTTACGCGCCGTGGAGCCATATGAAGGAGTTTCTATTGGACTTTTAATTGGCGAAAAAGGAGGTTCTGCAAGAATGTTAGAAATCAGTAAACGAGAAAGATTTTATATGCAGGAATATTGTGGTTGTGCTTATTCTTTAAGAGATACAAACCAATGGAGACTAGCTAATGGAAGGGAACGTATTAAAAATAGGTGAAAAATATTATGGTGATGATAATTAAAAATAAAATCCAAATTAGAATATAATTTGGATTTTATCTTTTTATATACTTCTTTTTATCTTCTTTAATACCTTCTTTCTTTTTACACTTATACTCTTCATTACGTTCGATAGTATGCCCTGGTCTTGACCATTTTGGCTTTTTTCTCCAAGAGAGTGGTATTTAGCATCTTCAGCCTCAACAGTTACAGGCTGTGGATGTGTTTCAAAAAGTTTTTTGTGTACGCATTCCAAGTGCTTCAAACATTTTCATATCTTCATTAATATCTGGATTTGGAGTAGTTAGCAATTTATCTCCTGCAAAAATAGAATTAGCTCCTGCAAAGAAACACATTGCTCTGCCCTTCTCTACTCATTTGAGCGCGCCCTGCTGAAAGTCTAACTTGTGTTTTAGGCATTACGATACGAGCTGTTGCAATCATTCTAACCATTTCCCATATCTCAACAGGTTGCAACTCTTCGAGAGGTGTTCCTTCAATAGGTACTAATGCATTAATAGGCACAGATTCTGGTTGAGGATAAAGAGTAGATAAAGAAACTAACATTTTTTTGCTCTATCTTCAATAGATTCTCCCATACCTATAATACCCCCACTACAAAACAGTAATATTTGTTTTTACGAACATTATCAATAGTTTGTAATCTGTCCTGATAGCTTCTTGTTGAAACGATTTCTTTGTAATATTCTTCTGATGTATCTAAGTTATGATTATAAGCATAAAGCCCCTGCTTCTGAGAGTCTTTGCGCTTGGTTTTCAGTAATCATTCCCAAAGTACAACATACTTCCATATCTAATTTATTGATGGTTCTCACCATTTCCAAAAACATCTTCAAACTCAGGACCATCTTTCACGTTTCTCCAAGCTGCCCCCATACATACACGTGAACTACCTGCTGATTTTTGCTCGTAGTGCTTGGGCTTTTTACTTGAGAAATACTCATCATATCTTCTGCTTCAACTTTGGTTTGATAACGAGCTGATTGTGAGCAATAACTACAATCTTCTGAGCATCCGCCCGTTTTTTTATAGAAAGTAATGTAGATACCTGTACTGTATTTGGGTCGTGGTATTTACGATGTATTGTGGTTGCTTCATACAACAAATCCATAAAAGGTTTGTTATAAATAGCTATTATTTCTTCTACTGTCCAATTATGTCTTAATTCATTCATATAATTTTGACTTTTTGAAAGTGCAAAAATACTATTTTATTATGAAATATTGAATATAAAAAAATACTTTTTAAAAAATATTTACTTTTTATTAGATATTTCTATTTTTACTTTGAAACGAAAAATTGTACCCTACCTTAACAAATATAAGTATTTTTAGAAAAAATTAGTATCTTTGCATTAAAAACCATTCTGATGAAGCATTCTATTTTAGCTACATTAATTTTATTTTGCAATGTTATTTTTCGCTCAAAATAAAATTTACATTGATGATTCTGGCAACGAAGTTCCAAAGGAAGACGCAAGTTTTATGCGACAAATTAGCGAGAAAAAGGGACTTTTCTTTATTAAAGACTACTTTCTAGACGGAAAACTTCAAATGTCGATATCATCTAAAGATTTCAATAAAATTGAACAAGTTATCGGGAAAATTTATTTTCTATCATAAAAATGGAAAAGTAGAAATAACAGGAGAAGAAAAATGGAATAATCAAAGGTTCTAAGTATGATGAAAAAAAGGTAGATTAGAACTTACTTTTTACTCATACCTTGCCTATAACTGCTTTATGAGCAAATCTATTATACCGATAACAAAAATATCCCTAATGTTTATTCATACTATCAAAATAAAAAAATCTAATAAAAGAAATTTCTTTTGGTGAAGATATGAAAAAGCTCGAGTTGAGTATCATTATAAAGACGATGAAATTGCCTATATTGATTACTATGATGAAAAAGGAAATAAAAATAGGTACAAATACCAACTCAAATCCAGACACTTACAGGCTTCTTGTAGAATACTATTACAACCCTATGCGAGTAAAAAGTATTTCAGAAAAAGATGAAAACCAAAAAAATAATTCGTAATGAAGAATATTTTTTTCTAACGGGAAATTATTCTCTAAAGAAGAGGCAACTGCTGACGGAACCAAAAGTTTCATTCTATGATAAAATGGGTAAAAATAGGAGAACTTACTAATAAATATGAAGTAAGCTCTCATATATTAACTCCTTATGAAGGTTCTCTGTTTATACTAAGTGAAAAAGGAAATATTATAGAAAAACAAGAATTTAACTTAGGTTTTTCTTCAAAAATCACTCAATTTTATGAAACTGGTATAACCAAAAAGTATTTCTAATTTTTGACATTGATAATACTCTGAAAAAAATAACTTTTTATGACCGAAGAGGAAAAGAAAAATCTAATCTTACTTATGAGTATGGACAGCCTTTTACAGGTACTTACTATGACAACTTAGAAGAAAACGATTCTTTCATTTCATATAAAAGACGGATTGAAGTTAAAAACTATGATAAGAAAAAATTCTTCGTTATACAAAAATAACAGAAACCGACTCTTATTACTGTGAAGTTTTTAATGAACAAGGAATAAAACAATATTCATATGAGCTCACTGATGATGGAGAATTTTGCAACTTATCCTAAAAATGGAAATTACTCAATATGAAAATGGAAAAAAATAATCCATAAAGCTTCTGTTGATAATGGAATTTTAATAAAAGGTAGCATTTTTATTGACAAAAAGACATTGAAATTAGAGATAATTATAACTTAAAATCTGAAAATCTGATTGAAGCAAAAAGAAGAATTTATTATTTCCAAAAAGATTGATTAATGGAGAAGTTATTAAAGAAGTAAATTTTTCATAAAAACATCCTAATATAAATGATTATTATGATGGTTATATGAATGATTTTACAATAACTGAGGAGTCTTTGACAGATTATTCTTATGATTATGCATATTAAAAAGAGGTTTAAAAACCTCTTTTTTATTCTATTGTTTTAATAATTTTGTCGTTACGGGTAACATTTTTTTCCCTGTGAAATAAAAACTTTTTCAAGACAAAGCGTATCTCCTTTTATTGTATATTTTTCTTCATCTTCGTGCTTATTTTTTTATCTATACTTTTTATTGTATTCCCTGAGATAGTAAAAGTTTTTTTCTGAAATTACTTTTACATTCTTTATTTTCAGGCATTTCATAAAAAGAATGTATTACTGCTTTTCCTCCATCTTGGAAAAATAACTATTGATTTTTCTTACAGTCATCTATTGAATTTCTTGCCCATCCATCGTAACCGAATCCAAACGCCAAGTTCCTATAACAGAAGGTGTTTGGCTACAAGAACTTAATAAAAATCGTTGCAAAAAGCAATGCCTAATATTTTTCTTCATACAATATTATTTTTAAATTTATTTTGTTAATTGATTAAAAAGATGTTCTAAATCTTGGTGTTTATGATTGATTTGAAGTATTTTCAAACCATTATTTAAAGCGAAATCAAAAACTGACGAACGCATATCTTCCTGATTATCAAAAGTTAAAGTATAAAAAAACAATCGTAATTATTTTCGACTTCAATAATATTAGGAATACGTTTTAATAACTGATATTCCACCCGATAATCAAAAAGGACTTCTATAGTTTGTTCTTTATCTTGGAGCTCCTTCATTTTTATCTAAAATAATTTCTCCTTGATGAAGAATAATTACCCTATCACACATAGCCTGAATTTCTTGCATAATATGAGATGATAAAAGAATTATTTTTTTCTTTACCCAAATCCTTTATAATTTGCCTTATCTCAATTATTTGATTTGGGTCAAGCCCCGTAGTAGGTTCATCTAGAATTAAAACATTAGGGTCGTGTAAAATAGCAGCTGCAAGCCCCTACACGCTGTCTGTATCCCTTAGAAAGCTCCTCTATTCGTTTATTTGCGTGTGAAGTGAGACTTGTTTTCTGTATAACTTCTTCTATTTTTTTACTTTTTTTCTACCTTATAAATATCAGCTACAAATTGCAAATACTCACGAACATACATTTCTAAATACAATGGGTTATGTTCTGGCAAGTATCCTATATTTTTGAGCTTCAATAAGCTGACTATCAAGAGATAAACCATTAATTTTTTTATAGAGCCCCTATCTGGTATTGTAGCTCCTGTAATCATTTTCATTGTTGTAGTTTTTCCTGCTCCATTCAAAGCCTAAAAACCTGTAATTTCACCTTTCTCTAAGGAAAAACTAATTCCTTTTATTACTTCTTGATGATGATATTTTTTTACTAAATTTTCAACAACAACCGACATATTTTTGTATTCAAAAATCATTTTTACTTTAATGGACAAAGATATAAAATATATATAGTTTTTCATTTTATCATTTTTCAAATTTAAATTCATCCCTTAAAAAATAATAATTATAATACTATCAATATTTTTATGAAAATTATAAATTCCCAATAAGTTAAATAAAGTTAAATTATTTGTTTTTTTATCTAAAAAAATCATTTTAATTTTGCGTGTCTCAAAGGGGTGCCGTGAAAAGCTGAGATTATACCCATAGAACTTAGACTGGTAATGCAGTCAAAGGAACGTAGTCATTATATATTAAATTGGCTTGTTTTTGCTTTTTGGGTAGCAAAAATGAGCTTTTTTTATTAATACCAAATAATTACCTCTTTTTATTTGTAATTTTTACAATGAAAAATGTATTTTTGTTTGGAGCAACCTGCCTTTCTACAATGGCTTTTGCTCAACAAAATGAGGCTGTTAAGGATACAACCTCACAAAAAGTTATCAAACTTGATGAAGTTTTAGTTTCTGTTGTTAGAGCTAAAGAAACTCTCCCCGTTACTTTCTCTAATATTTCCAAAGAGGAAATAAAAAAAGAAAAAAATTTTTGGACAACAGATACCTATTCTATTAAACACCTTGCCTAACGTCGTTACTTATTCTGAAGATGGGTCTGGGTTTGGGGCAAGCAATATGTATGTAAGAGGTGCTGACCTTGAACGAATTAATGTAACGATTAATGGTATTCCGTTTTAATGATTCTGAATCACACGGGGTTTTTCTGGTATAATCTTTCTGATTTTGCCTCTTCTTCAGAAAAATATTCAATTACAACGCGGGGTAGGTACTTCTACCAATGGTTCGAGTGCTTTTGGAGCAAGTTTTAATGTTCTTACAGAAGCTATTTCTGACACTCCGTATGCTGAGATAAGCAATTTTTATGGTAGTTATAACACTCATAAACACTCTATTAAAGTTATCTACAGGAAAAAAATTAATGACCGTTTCGAATTGGGAGGACGTTTTTCTGTAATTAAAACTGATGGATATAGAGAAAGAAGTAATGCCAACTTAAAATCTTATTTCTTACAAGGAGCTTATTCATACGGAAGCACCCTCATAAAAGGACTTATTTTTTTGGAGGAAAACAAATAGTAAATTTAGCAACCTATGGAACTAGCCCTGAAAAAAACTAAAAAGAAAACAGACGTTACAATCCTTTAGGATACTATTCTATTGATGGAGTAGAGAAAAATATGAAAATCAAACCGATAACTATCAACAAGACCACGCTCAACTTCATTGGTCTGAACGATGGAACAACCACTGGACTACCAATTTAGCCTTTCACTATACAAAAGGTTATGGATACTGGGAATGGATAGACCCTTACAAAGTAAAAATATACAAAATTGGGGTTACCTTCTATCGGAAATAATGCAAAAGGAAAAGAAAAAGCCTATGCAGCCGTTCGAGATGGATTAGATAATGATTTTTGGTACAACATTTTTCTGCAAATTATAAAAAGATAATATCGATTTCATTTTCGGAGGATTGGCAAATCATTACAAAGGCTATCATATCAAAAAATTTACTTTTGGACAGAAAAACCTTCAACTTATGAATATTTGAAAGAATACAGCAACGAAGGTCCAAATACAAAAAAATGAATTTTTCTGCTTTTTTTGCTAAATTATCTTGGCAACTTTCTAAACAATGGAGTTTATTTGAGATTTGCAATACAGAGGAGTAACTTACAAAGCTAATCGTTTCAATGTTGATGAAAAAAATTCAATTTCTTCAATCCTAAAGCTGGTGTTACTTATTTCTTAAATGAAAAATAATCTGTATCTCTCTTACGGACATTCTGAAAAAGAACCCAATAGAAGCGACTTTAAAAACTATACAGATATACTAAACAATGAAAAATCCTAATGCACAAAAAAACCTGTTGCTGAAGAACTTAATGATTTTTGAACTAGGTTACCGTTTTTGCTTCTGATAAAGTAAAATTGAACGTAAACCTTTTTCTATATGGCATACAAAAAAATCAATTAGCTCTTACAGGAAGACTCAGCCCAACAGGTTATGCCATCCGTGAAAATATAGATAAAAAGCTATCGTACTGGTATTGAATTAGATGCGAAAATAAAAATTACTAAACAAATGGACTTGGATGCCTAATTTTTCATTTAGTAAAAAAATAAAAAATTTAGATTATTCTATAAAAGTTAAAAATTTAGGAAATACAAATATTTCTTATTCTCCTGAAATAGTTGCTAGTAATATTCTAACTTTTTACCCCGATAGAAAAATTCCAAATAAGCCTCATTTCCAAGTATGTAGGAGAAAGATTTATGAGTAATGCCAATGAAGAAGATTCAAAAATTAGAAGATTTTTGTGAATGATTTAAGTTTATCATATGAAATAAATCCTAAAAAAATATGTAAATCTGTTCTTTTCTCTGTAATAGGAAATAATATTTTTCAACCGAAAAATATATTTCTCACGGAACTTATGAATACGGGCAAGCTTATTTTCCTGCTGCTGAAGCAAATTTCTTAGCTGGTGTAACGCTTTCATTTTAAATATATTAATTTTCATTGTAAAAGGCTATCTAAAAAGATAGCCTTTTTATTTATAAAATATATTTTTAGTTTTTCTTCTCCATACAAATTATTTTTTTAATAAGGAAAAAGATATTTGTAAAAAAAGATACGATATTTGCAAAAGAATATAATGAAAAATAATTTTTGCATTTTTGAGTTTCAGGGATTTCCTTTGCTCAAAATGGGAATATTTTTGGTTCCGCAAGCCTCTTCTAACTCTTCTTTTGATAATTGGACTTTTGAGGAAACATAGGCGCTACCTTCGGAAATTATAGTTTAGGGAGTTTTTTTATAACACCTCGTATAGGCTACAAACTTACTAATGATTTGGAGCTTTCTGCCAATGTAAATTATACTTTTACAAAATACGGAGTACTACCAAAAATAACCTTATTGGTTTCGGTCCCAGAAATCAATTATTACTCAATAGGGCATTTTATACCAACGCTTCTTTCCATCACTACATCGTTTCTCAGAAAGAGAAACTTACAAAAGCAAACAGCTAATTTTTCAGGAAAAATGCGTTGTACATTGGTGCAGGTTATATGCAACACTTAGGAGGGAATACTTATATGCAAATAGGAGGCTCTTATAATGTTCTTTACAACAAAAAAATAAAAAGTATTTTTCTCCTCTGGTTTTATACCGAATATTGGAATAATCATAGGTTTATAAAACCTTTATTTTCAGAATATTATATTTTTTTAAACCCTTCTTCTAATCGATGGGTAGGAAAGCCTACAACATTGTTATAAGAACCTTCTATTCGTTCAATACCAATGGCTCCTATCCATTCTTGTATACCATAACTGCCTGCTTTATCAAAAAGGCTGATAATGAGTTAAATAATAATCTATTTCATTCTCAGATAAAGTTTTTAAAGAAAACATTTGTTATCTCATAAAAGGCTATACTGTTTTTGCAAAGAAGTAAAGCAAACAGCCGTTATTACTTGGTGCTTTTTACCTGAAAAATGCTTTAAGCATCTTGAAGCCTTCCTCATAATTCTTAGGCTTACCAATGGCTTTATTTTTCAAACCAAATAAGTGTATCTGAAGTTATCAGTATTTCATTTGCTTTTAAGCTCTTCTAAAAAGCATTTGCTTTCTTTTTAGCTATAAACAAAAGGTATATGATATCCTTCTAAATCAACAGGATAATTTTTCCTCTACTTCTTTTGTACGAACTAAAAAAAGGAATTTGAAGTTCCTTAAAAAAATTGATGTCTTCGAGGAGATTGTGTTGCTAAAAATAATTTTATAATTAGACAATAATTCTTGTAACATTTTTATAAATTATAATAAAAAAAGAAAAAGCTACCTTTTGGGTAACTTCTCTTTATAAAAGTTTAAATTTAATTTATTCAGCTAAAAATAACAATTTTATTATTATTTTGTTCAACCGTGCCTCCTGTAATATGTAAAATATTTTCTCCTGCTATTTGTTCAAATTTATTTTTCAAATATTTCAGCTTCAGTTTCTTTGAATTTTATAACTCCTTTTTTTCCAAAAGAGAAACAATAGGTGCGTGACTTTCTAATATCTGAAAAGCGCCTTTTACACCCGGCAAAGTAACAGATTTGACTTTCCCTCTGAACAAAAATAGCCTCAGGAGTTACTATCTCTAAATACATAATAGTATAATTTTTTAGGTTATTGTACTTCAGCAAGCATTTTCTCTCAGCTTCAATTACTTCTTCAATGGTTCCTTTAAGGTTGAAAGCTGCTTCTGGCAAGTGATCTAGCTCTCCATCAAGAATCATATTAAAGCCTCGAATAGTATCCTTAATATCTACAAACACCCCTGGAATACCTGTAAATTGCTCTGCTACGTGGAAAGGCTGAGAAAGGAAGCGTTGTACTCTACGTGCACGTGCTACAGCGAGCTTATCCTCTTCAGAAAGTTCTTCCATACCCAAGATAGCAATAATATCTTGTAGTTCTTTATAGTGTTGTAACAATTTTTTTAACTCTTTGAGCACATTCATAGTGTTCTTTTCCTAGAATTTCAGGTGTAAGAATACGAGAAGTAGAATCCAGAGGATCAACAGCTGGATAAATACCCAACTCGGCTATCTTACGAGAAAGTACTGTAGTAGCATCTAAGTGAGCAAAAAGTAGTTGCTGGTGCTGGGTCAGTAAGGTCATCGGCAGGTACGTATACCGCTTGTACAGATGTAATAGAACCTTTTTTTAGTAGAAGTAATTCGCTCTTGCATAGCCCCCATCTCAGTAGCCAAAGTTGGTTGATATCCTACTGCAGAAGGCATACGCCCTAAAAGAGCTGATACTTGGAACCTGCTTGAGTAAAACGGAAAATATTATCCACGAAGAAAAGTACATCTTTTCCTTCACCATCTCCTGCTCCATCACGGAAGTATTCTGCTACAGTAAGCCCAGAAAGAGCTACACGAGCACGAGCTCCAGGAGGTTCATTCATCTGACCAAATACGAATGTAGCCTTAGATTCTTTTCAGTACATTTTTATCTACTTTTGCTCAAATCCCAGCCTCCTTCTTCCATTGAATGCATAAACTCATCTCCATACTTGATAATACCAGACTCAAGCATCTCACGTAATAGGTCATTACCCTCACGAGTACGCTCTCCTACTCCTGCAAATACAGAGAGACCTCCGTGTCCTTTTTGCGATATTATTGATAAGCTCTTGGATAAGTACTGTTTTTTTCCTACCCCAGCACCTCCAAAAGAGACCAATTTTTCCTCCTTTTGCATAAGGCTCAATGAGGTCAATTACTTTAATTCCTGTAAAAAGTACTTCCGTTACAGTAGATAAATCTTCAAACTTAGGAGCTTGGCGGTGAATAGGAAGTCCATTTTCTCCATCTTTAGGTAGATTTCCTAACCCATCTATCCCATCTCCTATTACATTAAAAAGACGTCCAAAAACATCTTTACCAATAGGCATTTGAATAGGACGACCAGTAGCAATAACTTCCATTCCTCGGCTAAGTCCTTCGGTTGCGTCCATTGAAATAGCACGAACGGTATCTTCTCCAATATGAGATTGTACTTCCCAAAATTAAGGTACTTCCATCTTTGGTTTTTACCTCTAATGAATCATAAATTTTAGGCATTTCCTTTTCTGAAGGAAACATTACATCTACCACAGGGACCAATTACCTGTGCTATTTTACCTTTGTATTGAGCCATATTTTTGTCGTTTATAATAAAAATATACTTGTAGTTGGCGCAAAGATAGAAATTTTATTTGATACTACAAAAAAATATTTTTAAAATGTTTTTCTGTTTCTTTATCAATTTAAAAACTAAAAATTCAACTTTATTAATAAATAAAAACTACTAAAACAAATAAAACAATATTTTTAAATATTCTTTACTAAATAACGAATAAATAAAAATATTTATAATAATTAAAAATAATTCTTTTTATCTCTTGAGAATATTATTTTTAATTAGTTAAAAATAAAGAATAACTTTTATACATAAAATTATCATTTTTAGATATCTTCATTCTTACACTTTTTATTATGTCCTCAACAATCTATCGATTTATGAGATGTGTAAAAAAATCAAAAAAACATTGATTATCAGATAATTAAATAAAGTAATAGTTTAATTTTACACTATTTTTCAATTATACCTAAATTTTTATTTAAAAAAATAATAAAAATTATTTTTAGTTAAATCTAAAAAATATAGTATCTTTGCAGAAAAAAATTAAAAATGAATCACAAATTATTTACAATTATGGCTATAATAGCCTTTACACTTAGTGCGTGTAACAAAGAGACAAAAAGAAGAAGTACTTACATCTCCTCTTACAAAAGATGTGAAGATGTTAAATGCTACATCTTATGAAAAATGGATTTATTTTTCCTTAACAAAAGGAGAAATAATAGAAGTTACAAACCCAGAACAGGATTTCTCTTGGGATATTGCTTTTCAAAGATGGTACGTCAAAACCAATAGTGGCACCTCTGGCAAAGGCAAAAGGAGGAGCTATAAATACCAAAGAAATAGACTGGAACAAAAATAAACAAAGCTCCACTAAGTGGCTATAAAACAGATGAAATAGAATTCTTCACGGATGGGACAATATAAAGAATATAGAAACTAAAAAAGAAGGTTCTTTCTCAAAAGAGGCTTCTATTTATATAACTTATATTTCTGGAGGAAAAATATAAAAAATAAAAAGAAATATATATTATCAAAAACAGCGCAGGGAAAAATATGCAAAAATACAATTTTATGATTACGTAAATGAGAAATTAAAAAGGTGGTTATCCTAGTTTTAGGTATAAAATAAGTGACAATGACATTTTTAAAAATATTATTAATTTCGAAAGATAAAAAAACAGTCTCAGAGAATTATTCTGAGACTATTTTTTTATTAAATTATATGGTTTCTTTCTCTAACAAATATGCCATATCTGCAATTATATTTTTATGCTTACGAACAAAAGGATTTTTCCTCGTCCCAAACATAACCTGCTAATACAGAGCATATTTTTCGTTTAATATCCGGATTTTCAGGCTGATGGAAGAAAAGAGTTTGCAAATTACCTGTATACCATTCTTTTACATAGGAAGTGAAAAACTCCTATTCCTCTTTTCATATAATCTGAATATTCTTTTTCCCAATCTACTTTTTCTCCATCCAATTGACGTTTAATTAATTTTGCAGCCAACATTCCAGACTCAGTTGCAAAAAGCTACTCCGGAAGAAAAAAACAGGATCTAAAAACTCAGTACTATTTCCTGTTAGTACAAAAACCATTTCCGTAAAGCTGTTTTACAGAACAAGAATAGCTTTGTATCTTATTAGGTTTTAAACAAGAATTCTGATTTTTCAAAACGACTTCTATAAAAATCTGAAGAAAAGAATAACTTTTTCTAAGAGCTTCTTCTGTATCTCCATTTTCAGAAAGAGAATTAATATATTCAGTAGGGTCCTACTACCCCCAACGCTCGTATTTCCATTTTGAAAAAGGAATAACCCAAAGCCATACTTCTCTCCAAAAATATCAAAAGAAATAAGTGTACCTTCTTCTCCAACAGGGCGAACATTATCTTCTTTTATATGTGTAAAAAAATAGAAGAATGGTCATCTAATTTTGAAGGTTCATTAAGATCTAACAAACGAGGCAAAACCCTACCATAACCGCTGGCATCAATTACAAATTTGGATTTTATTTCATAAGTTTCATCTTTTTGTTTTTACCTCAGTTATCTGATAGTCAGAGAAAAAATGAACTTGAGTGACTTCTGTTTCAAAATCCAATTGCACTCCCTTACGGATAATTTCTTGCGCCAAAGTGTTATCAAAATCCGCACGAGGTACTTGCCAAGTCCAGCCCCAACCTTCTGAAAAATTTTTTTCACTAAAAATCAAACTGACAAACTTGCTCTCCTCGAATAAATCTAGCCCCCATTTCACTTCATATTTTTCCTTCAAAGCTGGAAGAAGTCCCGCTTCGTCAAAATGATCCATCACTCTCGGAATCAAACTTTCTCAATTACTAAACGAGGAAATTTTTGTTTTTTTCAACTACTCTAACATTTACACCATTGTTATGCAAATATGCGGCAGACACACAGCCCGATGGTCCCTGCACCGATAATAAGTACATCTACTTGCTCTTGTTTCATTAGATTTTATATTATGAATTATAGATTATGATTAAAAAAATGTTTATATTTGCACACAAAAATTAAAGAAATTTTCTTTAAAAAGAGAATAAAGTATAAAATTAAGCAAATATACTAATGAATACAACTAAAAACACTGACATTCAGTCAATTTATTTCAGTAGTTTTTTTCAAGGAGAAAGTGTTAAGATATCCTCAGAGGTAGAAGAAAAGAGTCTTAAAAAGTTATAATTTCTTAAAAAAATTTTTGCTCAGAATAAAATTATTTATGGGGTAAATACAGGAGTTTGGTCCAATGGCTCAATACCGAATAAATGACCAAGACCAGCTTCAATTACAGTATAATCTTATCCGAAGCCACGCCTCTGGAATGGGAGAACATTTTGATGAAGAAACGTGTAAAGCTGTTATTCTCAGTAGGCTTAATACTCTTTCCTTAGGCAAATCTGGTGTACATATTTCTGTTATTTCTTTGATGAAAGAATTAATTAATAATTCTATTACTCCTTTGATTTTTCAAGCACGGAAGTGTTGGAGCAAGTGGAGACTTAGTTCAGTTAGCCCATTTGGCTTTAGTACTTATTGGTGAAGGTGAAGTTTTTATAAAGGAGAAAGAAGAAATACAAAAGGATGTTTTTTTGAAGAATTAAACATTGAGCCTCTTAAAATTCACCTCAGAGAAGGTATTTCATTGATGAACGGAACTTCTGTAATGACTGGACTATCAGCAATTAACGTTTATTATTCTGAAATTTTTATTAGATTGGGCTATTAAATTTTCTACTGCAATCAATGAAATTGTACAAACTTATGATGACCATTTTTCAAAAGAACTCAATGCCGTAAAAACTTCATAAAGGACAACAAGAAATAGCAGCAAGAATGCGACAATACATAGAAGGAAGCCACCCTAACAAAAACGCCAAGAAGATTTGTATTCTGGACAATGTAATGAAGAAGTTTTCAAAGCAAAAAGTACAAGAATATTATTCACTTCGGTGTGTACCACAAATCTTAGGAGCTGTAATTGATGTTATTGACAATGCAAAAGAAGTAGTTGAAAATGAGTTCAATTCTGTGAGCGACAACCCTATTATAGATGTAGAAACAGAGCAAGTATATCACGGAGGTAATTTCCACGGAGACTACATTTCTTTGAAATGGATAAACTCAAACTTGCTATCACACGTGTGAGTATGCTTTCAGAAAGACAATTGAATTATTTATTAAATCCTAAAATAAATGAGCTTTTGCCTCCTTTTCGTAAATGCAGGGAAGCTAGGGTTTAATTTTTGGAATTCAAGGAATGCAATTTACAGCAACTTCTACAACTGCTGAAAACCAAACTCTTTCCAACTCAATGTATGTACATAGTATTCCTAATAACAATGATAATCAAGACATTGTAAGTATGGGAACAAATTCTGCTACGATTACTCGTAAAGTAATTGAAAATACCTTTTGAAGTAATGGCTATTGAGGCTTTTAACAATTGTACAAGCTATTGATATTCTTTGCATTAAAGATAAAATTTCTCCTACAGCTCAAAAATGGTATCAACAAATAAGAAATATTATTCCTTTCTTTAAAGATGATATTGTTCCATATCCTTACTTACAAGAAATTAAAGAATTTTTGATAAAAACTAAAAAAATATTTAAAAATAATTTATGAAAAATGTGCAATCGTAACAGGTGGTTCAAGAGGAATAGGAAGAGCCATTTGTCAAAAATTAGCCTCAGAAACTGATTATCATATTTTGATAAATTATCAATCAAATGAAAAATCTGCCTTAGAAACCCTTACAACTTATTCAAGATTTAGGAAAAACTGCTGAAATTATTAAGTTTGATGTTACCCAGCCCGAAGAAGTGAAAAATGCTCTTTCTTTGTGGCAAGAAAAATAATAAAGATGCTCAGGTAGAAGTAATTATCAATAATGCAGGTATCACTCGTGATGGTCTTTTTATGTGGATGACTTATGAGGATTGGAGCAAGGTAATACAAACTACATTAGATGGATTTTATAACGTTACTAACTTTTTCATAAAGAAAAATGTTAAGAAATCGTTATGGTAGAATTATCAATATTGCTTCCGTTTCTGAGTAAAAGGAACGGCAGGGCAAACCAATTATTCTGCCGGAAAAGGAGCTTTTGGTTGCCGCTACAAAAAGCTCTTGCACAAGAAGTAGCAAAACGAAATATAACTGTAAATGCCATCGCACCTGGGTTTATTCGTACAGATATGACCTCAGAACTTGATGAAAAATGAATTAGTTAAACTAATCCCTGTTGGTAGATTTGGCGAAGCAGAAGAAGTCGCAGATTTAGTAAGTTTTCTCGTTTCTAAAAAAAGCAAGTTATATAACAGGTGAAGTTATAAATATTAATGGTGGTATATATTCTTGATAATAAGCATTTTAACATATGAACAGAAGGGTTGTAATTACGGGAATGGGTATTTATTCCACTATTGGGAAAATCTCTTGATGAAGTAAAAATTTCTCTATTTGAAGGAAAATCAGGTATTATTTATTCTCCTGAACGAAAAGAATTTGGCTATCGCTCAGCCTTAACAGGTTGGGTAGAAAAATCCTGACTTAAAAAGACTTATTAGCTCGAAGACAACGTGTTACAATGGGGCAAGAATCAGAGTTTGCTTATATGGCAACTATTGAAGCGATGAGAAACGCTGGTATTGACCAAGATTTTTTAATAACAATGAGGTAGGAATACTTTACGGAAATGATAGTGTTTTCAGAAGCTATTATTTTTGCCACAGATAAAAATCAGAGAGAAGAAAGATACTACACTCATTGGTTCTGGAGCTATTTTTCAAAACAATGAACTCTACCGTAACAATGAATCTTTCTACTATTTTCCAACTTCGAGGGATAAATATAACTATAAGTTCAGCTTGTGCAAGTGGTTCTCACGCAGTAGGCTTGGGCTTTATTATGATACAAAAATGGATTGCAAGATATGATTCTCTGTGGAGGTGCACAAGAAATTAATAAATATGCAATGGGAAGCTTTGATGGCTTAGGTGTTTTTCTCTATGAGGAAAATGACCCAAACCAAAGCCTCTCGCCCTTTGATATTAATCGAGACGGACTTGTACCAAGTGGAGGAGCTGCTACTTTAGTTTAGAAAGTTATGACTCTGCAATAAAACGTGGAGCTACAATACTTGCAGAAGTTGTAGGCTATGGATTTTCATCTAATGGAGGACACATTTCAACTCCAAATGTAGAAGGACCCGCCATAGCTATGCAACGTGCCCTCGAAAATGCACAAATGGAACCTTGTGAAGTAGAGTATATCAATGCTCACGCTACCTCTACCCCCATTGGTGATGCTAATGAAGCAAAAGCTATTTATCAAGTTTTTTTGGTTCCAAAATACCTGTAAGTAGCACAAAATCAATGACAGGACACGAGTGTTGGATGTCTGGTGCAAGTGAAATCATTTACTCCATACTGATGATGAAAAATGGTTTTATAGCTCCAAATATCAATATAGAAAAAACTTGATGAAGATGCTCAAAGAAATTAAACATTATAACCCAAACGAAAAATATAAAAATAAATAATTTTCTTTCCAATTCTTTTGGTTTTGGTGGTACAAATTCCGCAATAATAGTTAAAGAATTTAAAAATTAGATATTTTTATGTATCTTTTCACCTCATACGGAAAAATTATTTTTATGAAAAGAGAAGAAATTATAAAAATTACTACAGAAGTTCTCGTTGAAGAATTTGAAGTAGAGCCAAGTGTAATACAAGATGAGGCAGATTTTCGTGAATCATTAGCTTTAGATAGCTTGGATTATGTTGATTTGGTGGTAGTTATAGAATCTCACTTTGGTGTAAAAACTGGTTGAAGCTGATTTTAAAGAGATAGTAACTTTTAATGATTTTTATACAACTATAGAAAATAAAATCAATGCAAAAATAACGAAACTCAAAGAGCAGAATGGCAAGGAAAATCGAAGGGAAATGCTTGGTTATAAAAATTTTTGTTTTTGTATCAAGCACTTTTGGGGTTCGTTTTGCTTATTTTTGTACTTTATTTCGTAGCGTTTTTATTATTTTATTTTTGAAAGAAAATTAAATCAATATTCATATTATTATTTCCGAAAAAGATTAGGTTTTTCTAAACTAAAATCTTGGATATCTATTTATAGAAATTATTTCGTTTTTGGACAAATTATCTTAGATAAAATAACTATTTTAGCTGGTTTTCGAAATCAATTTACGTATGAATTTGACGGAATTGAAAACCCAAACAACTCCTGAAAGATAAAAAGGAGGCGTATTGATTTCGCTCATATTGGTAATTTTTGAAATTTCAGAGCATTTTTGCTGAAATAGATTTGAATTATCAAATCAATATTGTAACTGCTGATTTGGAGCATTCTGCCATTAAAGAATATATTGAAAAGTATCTCTGATCTTCTCAAAATTTATTATCATAAAAGAGGATATGTCGCATATCTTTGATATTAATAAAGTATTGTCTAACAATGAAGTAATTTGTTTTACAGGAGATAGATATTTTTCAAGAAATAAATTACTAAAAAGCAAATTTTTCTTGGGAAAGAAGCACACTTCCCAGCCGGACCTTTTATGATAGCTCGTTTGGGAGTGCTCATGTTATTTTTGTTTATGTAATGAAAGAAAAACTTGCATTACCATTTGTATGCTCGTACGGCAAACACCAAACACAGAGATGCACAAGGATTACTAAATGCTTATATACAAAATATGGAGCAAATGGTCAAAAGTATCCTTTACAATGGTTTAATTTTTGATTTTTGGGAGGAAAGAATAATGAAAAACGTATTAGTAATTTATTACTCTCAGTCTGGGCAATTAAAAAGAAATTATAGATAATATTATAAAACCTTTTGATAAAACAAGATATTACCACTGACTTTTTACAGATACAAATGAAAAATGATTTTTCCTTTCCCGTGGGATAAGGATAGTTTTTGAGTATTTCCTGAGTCTTTTTCTACAAATTCCACAAGAAATAAAAACCTATCCCAGAATATTTTTTTAAAAAAATCATACGATTTAATAATTCTTGCTTATCAAGTTTGGTACCTTCTCCTTCTATTCCTATAAATTCATTTTTAATGAGTGAAGAGGGACAGAAAAATCATTTCCAACAAACCTGTTATTACTTTTAGTCAGAAGCCGAAATATGTAGGGCTAAAGCACAAGAAAAAGTTAAAAATTTAATTATGAAAGCTCAGGCTATGTTAGTTGGAAACATAGCTTTGTCTGATGCACATCATAATCATATTAGTGTTATAAACCATTGTTCATTGGATGTTTTCTGGAAAAAGAAAAATATTTAGAATATTCCCAATGCCTGGTGTTGCTCAAGAAGAAATTGAAGAAGCAACGAAATATGGAGAAATTATTATTCCATACTTAAAATCAGGAAAAATATGATGGACTACAACCTGAAATAATAAAAATGGAGAGTACGAATAAACTCTTTTCTCATTTCTAGCAGATAAAAAGCTAACAGATTATTTCACATTTGGGCAAACCAAAATATATAATAATCCTAAAAAGAAATTTTTATTAAAATGTTTTAATATCTATCTCTATTTTGCCATTTAGGGTAATGATGCCTATTAGTTATGTTATTTTATTGGCTAACCTATCCTTTATTTTATTTTTAAAATACAAAAAGAGATAGTTAAAAAAATATATGAATGAAGTATATATAACCAAATCTGGAAAATTTCTTCCTAACGCCCCTGTTGATAATGAACAGATGGAAATTTTTCTTGGTAAAATTACTGATATTTCTTCAAAAGCAAAAACGTATTGTATTGAGAAACAACGGAATACAAACAAGATACTATGCTATTGACGAAAAAGGAAACTCTACACATACCAATGCTCAATTGACAGCACAGGCGGTAAATACTTTATTCTCAAATGATTTTTACAATAAAAATATTGAAGTTCTTTCTTGTGGAACATCAACTCCTGATTGCCTCTCCCCTCTCACGCTTCAATGGTGCAAAGGATATTTAGGGAGGCAACTCTCTTGAATTAAACTCTTCTTCTGGAGTTTGTAACTCAGGAATGAATGCTCTAAATTTGGTTTTTATCTGTAAAAATCAGGCAATAGCCAAAATGCCATTTGTACTGGCTCTGAAAGAGTTTCTTCTTGGCTTCGGTCAGAAAAAAATATGAAAATGAAATACAATCTTTGCAACAACCTGAAAGAAACAACCTATTATTGCTTTTTAAAAAAGATTTTTACGTTTTATGCTTTTCTGACGGGGCAGCTGCTTTTCTTTATTAGAAAAACCGCCCTTCAACTCCTGCTTCTCTTAAAATAGAATGGATGGATGCTCATTCTTATGCTAATGAATTGGAAGCCTGTATGTATGCCGGAGGAGATAAATTAGCAAATGGAGATATAAAACCTTGGGTGATTATTCTACTGATGAATGGCTTTTAGAATCTATTTTTCTATAAAAACAAGATGTTAAGCTATTGAATGAAAATATTTTAGTTAAAGGAGCAGAAAGTATAGAAAAACATTAGAAAAGCATAACCTTTCTCCTTGTGATATTTCTTATTTTTACCATATTTCTTCTTGTTATTTTAAAGATAGATTATATGATGAATTAAAAACAGTAGGGATAGATATACCAAAAGAAAAATGGTTTTAAACTTAACCAAAGTAGGTAATGTAGGAGCTGCCTCTGCTTACTTAATGGTTGAAGAATTGATGAACTCTGTAGCTAAAAATCTGGTGATACTATTTTTGCTTTCTGTCCCTGAAAGTGGAAGATTTTCTTATACTTATGCTTTTTAAAAATATAAAAAATGAAACAACATTTCCCAATTTTTGATAAAAACAGCATACAATCTTTTTATACCACAATATCCGCCAATGACAATGGTAGATAAATTATTAGACTATACAGAAACCTCTGTAATAGCAGGACTTACAATAAATGAAGAAAATATATTTGTCCAAAATAGAAGATTTTCAGAAGCTGGATTAGTAGAGCATATGGCACAAACCATTGCTTTTGCATAAAGGATATTTTTATTATTTAAACGATAAACCTGCCCTATGGGGTATATAGGTTCTATTAAAAAAATATAGTAATCAATAAATTACCTAACATAAATCAAAGTATAGAAACCAAAGCTGAAGTTATACAAGAGTTTATGGATGTCACATTGGTGAGATTAGAAACTTTTTAAACCAAGAATTAATAGCATTTGGAGAAATGAAAACTGTTTTAGCAAAATAAAAATGATCCCCATACAAAAAAATATTTACCACATCAACCACCTATGCAAATGGTGGATACTATTATTTCGATTACAAATACAGATATTTTTGACAGAATTTTTCATTGATGAAAAAATATTTTTGTTTATGATGATCAGAGGCTGACTTAATAGAAAATATGGCAATCTTTGTTCAGCCATTATTGGGCAATTTTATTTTTAAATCCAAATCAAGAAAAACATTATAGGCTATATAGGTTCTATATGGAAATATGGTCTTTACCTAAAAGTTGGGCAAACAATAAAAACAAAAAGCTCATTTTGATATCTAATCTTGAAGCTGAAAATTTTTCTATGACCTCTCTTTTTGTCAATCTTATTTTTGATAAAAAACCATTGGCAGAAGCTCAAATAAATTTATTTATACAACAATTAACACAATGAAAATCAACGAAGTTCCACAAGAAAAAGGTGCTCTCGGAGACTTGAAAGAATTGTACTATGCCACCGACCAACAAGGAAAATTATACAACTGTTTTGAGTTCTGGCTGGGAAGCCAAAAACACAGCACTTCAAGCATCTTTATCTCTCATTGAAGAGCAAATAGAAGAAGTAAAAAGCAAATTTTAGCACAAGAAAAAAGCCCAATTGTCTTCTATATGTTAAAAAAATAGAATGGATTGAGTATTCTTTGCAGATTATATGAACTCTTGGCAATTTTTAATAAAAAGACACGCTAAACCTTCTGTTTTCAGGAAACTTTCTCAAAAAACATTACAAAAATATGCTGATATTTTTCAAATTTCAGTAGAAGAACTAAAAATCCTGTATTAAAGTGAATATAAATTTCAAAACATAAACAATCTGCCCATTGTGAGAACGGAACAGCTTCCAATTTGTTACAATTTTATGGCTTAGAACTCTCTGAACCTATGATATTTGGAATAGGATCTGATTATTATTCTTTTATTTCCCTTTATTAAAAAGTCAATTCTGCCCCTGCTGTTGTTACCGAACTTTCCCTGGACATATTTTTGAAAAAAGTAGCCAAAACGAATAGGATTTAAAATAAAAAGACAAAAAAATTTTTCTCCCTGAAAAAGCTCAACAAGTATTAGATAAAAATTTAGAAAAAGGCATTCCCACAGGGCTACAAGTAGGTGTATATAACCCTAACCTATTTTCCTGATGAATATCGCTTTCCATTTCAATGCTCATAATTTGGTAGTTTATGGAAAAAGAGAACGGAGAATACCTTATTTCAGACCCTGTTATGCAACATACAACACGACTGACAGAAAAAGAATTAGAAAAAGTTCGTTTTTGCAAAGGGTGTTTTGGCTCCCTAAAGGGCATTTATATTATCCTACAGAATTACCAAAAATATCCACCTTGAAAAAGCTATTATTAAAAGGAATAAAAACACTTGTGATAATATGCTTTCTCCTTTATTTATTGTGGGTGTAAAGCTCATAGAACGAGTTAGCAAACATATCCCTTTTTGGGTAAAAAAGATACGGCATACAGAAAACCAATCATTATTTAGCTCAAATTGTAAGAATGCAAGAAGAAATAGGAACTGGTGGTGGTGGTTTTCGCTTTATTTATGGTGCTTTTTTCTTCAAGAAGTTGCTACAATTTTAAACAACCCCTAAATTGATAGAATTATCCAAAGAAATAACCGATATAGGAGATGCTTTGGAGAAATTTTTGCTTTAGAAATCTCACGAGTTTATAAAAAGAAGTAATATTATAAATGTTTACAACAAATTATCCCAAGATTTGTATCAAATAGCTCAAAGAGAGAAAGAATTTTTATTACGCAATGCTGTGAAAATAACTTATGAATGCTATTCAAACTGAGAATTTATCCAAAAATATAAAAATTTTTGTATTTTGCTCTTGATAACCTCTTTCTCTGTAAAAGAAGGAGAAATTTATGGTATTTTTAGGGCAAAATGGTGCCGGGAAAAACGACTTTAATGTCTCATTCTTTTGGAAGTATCAAGCCTACTTCTGGAAGTTTTTCGCATTTATGGGAATGACTTACGAAAATAATGTTCCTGAAATTCGGCATCAAATAGGAATTGTTCCACAAGAATACGCTCTTTACCTCTACTCTCACAGCTCGCGAAAAATCTTCAATATTTTGGAAGTTTATATAAAATTAAACCCTAAAAATTCTAAACGAAATCATAGATAAATCTTTTAGAAAAATAGGACTTTTGGAAGTTGCTAACCAAAAATAGAATATTATTCTGGCGGAATGAAACGAGAATAAATCTTTAGCGGGGATACTCCATCAGCCTAAAATTCTTTTTCCTTGATGAACCTACTGTCGGAGTAGATGTACTTTCTAAAAACACTATCATTCAATACCTTAAAGAACTGAATATGAATGGAATGTCTATTCTTTACACCTCTCACCACTTATTAGAGGCGCAAGAGTTATGCCATAGAGTGGGTATATTATCTGAGGAAAATTGATTGAAGAAAAACTCCCTAAACAACTAATAACCAATACAAAAGCTCATAGCCTTGAAGAGGTTTTTATCAATTTAACACAAAATAATTTATAAAAACACACTATGAAAGCTCTTACAGGAAGAAAAATTAGAGAACTTTTAGTTTATCTAAAAGAAAAATCTCCCTTTTATCAGCGCCTTTTAGAAAAATAATATTGATATTCAGAGTATTAAAACTTTGGAAGATTTACAGAAAATTCCTACAACTTCCAAAAGATGATTTACAAAAAAATATAATGACAATTTCATCTGTGTTCCAAAGACAGAAATCATTGATTACGCCACTACTTCTAGCACTTTGGGCGCTCCTGTTACCTTTTGGACTCACAGATAAAGACTTGGATAGATTGGCATATAATGAATATTCTTCATTAAGTTGTGCTGGTATAAAAAGGAGATGTTGTACAACTAATGACCACGATAGACCGACGCTTTATGGCGGGGTTGGCTTATTTTTAGGATTACGAAAAATAGGAGCTGGCATTATTCGTGTAGGGGCTGGTATACCTGAATTACAATGGGATTCTATCTTAAAAATACAAACCAAAATATCTTATTGCTGTTCCTTCTTTTTATTAAAAATGATAGAATTTGCTGAACATAAAAAAATATTGATTATCAAAATTGTTCCGTGCAAGGTGTTGTTTGCATTGGTGAGGCGCTTAGAGAGCAAGATTTTTTTCTGATAATTTGCTTACTATAAAATCAAAATGGAAAAACCTGAATCTATATTCAACCTACGCTTTCTACCGAAATGAGTACCACTTTCACTGAATGTGAGTTTATGCAAAGGAGGACACCATCAACCAGAGCTTTATTATTACTGAAATTTTAGACGAAAATGAAAATGCAGTAAAAGAAGGCGAATATGGAGAATTAACTATCACTACATTAGGCGTAGAGGCTAGTGCCTTTACTTCGTTTCCGTACGGGAGATATTGTTTATATGACCTCAAAAACCTTGTGAATGTGGAAGAAAAACCAACCGAATAAGCCCCGTTTTTAGGGAAGAAAAACAACAAATGATAAAATACAAAGGAACAACGCTTTTACCCACCTGTCTTGATGGATATGCTCAATTGTTTTTGAACAAATTGATAATTATATCATTGAAATAAATAGTAATGAAATTCTTACCGATGAAATTCTCATAAAAAATAGGTGCAAAAATCCTTCTGAAAGAACTGAAAAAGAAATAAGCAACCATTTCCGTGCGAAAAATACGAGTTGTTCCCAAGATTGAATTTTATAATATAGACGAACTTAATAAAATTATTTTCCCACCACAAAGCCGAAAAACCTATTCGGTTTATTGATAAACGAGAAAAATAATTTTTATAGGAAAATACAAAAAGAAAAATGTAACTTTGCTTAAAAATTATTATGAATAAAAGTAAAATATTCTCTTTATTAGCTTCCTCCTTTTCTGTAAATGTAATAGCTCAAAAATTTGAAAATGAAAAGGAGATTTGTCAATTTTTAAAAAGGGCAATCAATAGTAAATGTTATCTTTAAATATGATAAGTTACATTTATATAATGATAACCGAACTGAAAGAACAATATATCAAAGGTAGAATGGAAGACCTTAATAAAAAGAAAAAGGTCTTGGTGATATTTGCTGCATGGGAAAAACGCAAAGAAAGTATTTGGCAACCTAATTTTTGATTTGTTATTAAAAACAGTCACACAAGAAAGAAAAATTATGTTTAAAGAAAAAATGCAAATGAAGCCAAATATACTTTAATTGTAGATGCACTTGGATTTATCCTGGCTGGGACGCAGGAATAGCAAAACAACATGCAAAAAGTGACTACTAATCTAAAAATTGTAGAAACACAAAAATCCTGAAAATATTGTCTATCAGGTAGATGCTATAAAAAGCTCCTGGTGACCAATGGGGAAAATAATTTTAGTATGAGTCTCTGTATTGGGGAAGGTTTTGAAAAACAGCAAAAATCTTGGGAAAATTAATTATAAAAAGAACTCAATAGTTTATAAAAGAGTAGTTAAAAAGCTACTCTCTCTTTTGATATAAATTAAATTTTTCTGTTGATAAAATTCCTATTTTTCATTTTTAGAAAATACTTTTTGCAACTTAGCACGCACTGTTAAATAACTAATGGAATAATACATCATCTACACCCACTTTAGACCCTCAGGAAAACCATTACTGTATCAGTGGAATGTATCAGAATTGGTTCTGGACTAGTGTCTTATGTAATCTCGTGAGCTGTCCTGCCTTGGAAGATGGTTTTAAGCCAGTACAACGCCGCATTATGCACTCTATGGACGAACTGGAGGATGGTCGTTATAACAAGGTAGCCAATATCGTAGAAATACGATGAAGTACCACCCTCACGGTAGACGCTCTATAGGAGACGCTATTATACAACTAGGGACAGAAAAATCTCATATTGATACACAAGGAAGCTGGGGAATATCCTCACGGGCGACGATGCGGCTGCTCCTCGATATATCGAAGCACGCTTATCTCGATTTTGCCTTGGAGGTTCTAGCTCCCAAGGTTACTGAATAGCAAAAGAGCTATGATGGGCGTAATGATGAGCCTGTACATCTACCCGTGAAGTTTCCTCTGCTTTTAGCTCAAGGTGCTGAAGGGATTGCGGTGGGACTTTCTGCAAAAATCCTTCCTCATAATTTTAATGAACTGATTTGATGCTTCGGTGCTTTATCTTGAAGGAAAGTCCTTTGAGTTGCATCCAGATTTCCCACGCTGGATTATGGATGTGGCTGGCTACAATGATGGAATGCGTGGCGGTCGTATCAAGGTACGTGCTCGTATCGCTCAAAGGACAAATCAACCTTAGTGATTACGAAATTCCATTTGGAACGACTCACCTCATCTCTGATAGATTCTATTCTTAAAGCTAATGAAAAAGGTAAGATAAAAGGTACTCAAAGTAGATGATAATACCGCCAAAGATGTTGAAATATTAGTACATCTCCCCCAAAGGAATTTCTCCTGATAAAACCATTGATGCTCTCTATGTGCTTTTACGGATTGTTGAGACTCTCTGTATCGCCTCTTTGTTGTGTGATTGAGGAGCAAGCCTCTCTTTATTGGCGTGATGATATCCTAGAGAAAGTACAGACAGAACTCTCGATATCCTTAAGCGGGAGTTGGAGTACAGCTGGACGACCTTCAGCAGAGTGGCATCAATGCTTCTTTGGACAAATATTTATCCGTGAGGAGATGTACATTAACTTCAAGGAATATAGTGACAAAGAGAACTTTTGCGTATTTATATCGCTCTTTTGAACCTTTTTAAGGAACAACTTTACTGCCCTATCACCGATGAAGATTTGGATCGTCTTACCAAAATCCCGATGATTCGTATTACCAAATATGATACCTACAAAGCCGAAGAAAATCTCTGAAGATAGAAGCTGATATAGAAGAGGTAAGAAACCACTTAGCGCACCTGATTGATTTGCTATAGATTATTTCAGAAATCTACAAAAAGAAATATGGCAAAGGCAAGGGCGCAAAACAGATACGACCTTTCGATACCATTGAAGCAACTAAGGTCGTCGTGCGTAATCTCAAACTATATGTTAATAAAGCAGAAGCTTTTGTGGAGACTTCCTTAAAAAGACGAATATGTAGCCGATTGTGGTGATATAGATGATATTATTGTCTTTACCGCTGATGGAAAATGATTATTACACAGGTAACCGAAAAAGAGCTATATAGGAAGAATATTATTCACGTGAGCGTCTTCAAAAAGAATGATACGCGTACAGTATATAATTTAGTGTATCGCAATGGGAGATGATAAAAATTCCTATATCAAGCGCTTTACCGTAACAGGAATTATCCGTGATAAGGGAATATGACGTGGTAGAACCGCATAAGGATTCTCAAATCCTATACTTCTCAGCTAATCCCAATGGAGAAGCGGAACTTGTACCATTATTCTTCGTCAAGCAGGTAGCGTGAAGAAGCTCAAATGGGATATCAATTTCGCCGATATCCTATCAAAGGAAGAGCCTCTCGTGGAAATATCGTAACAAAGTATGCTATCAAGCGTATAGAGACTCCAAGGAAAAAGGTGTTTCTACCCTCAAAGCCACGCAAGATATGGTACGACCTATTGTACACCGTCTCAATACCGAAGGGCGTGGAGGAGCTAGCTTGACTCCTTCAAGGGGAAGATAGAGTTACTTATTGAGCAAAGATGCGGTAGTCAAGACAGTAACTCCTGACCTCTCCCTACACTTTGACCCGAACCTGCTGATTATAGAAAGTGGAACCCTGAAAAGCCAATTTCGGTAATCCATTACGAAGGGGAAAAGGAACGCTATTTTATCAAACGCTTCTTGGTGGAAAAACCCTAACCGAGAGAACTGGTTATCTCGATCATCCTAAGTCTCAACTGCTCTTTGTCTCCACCCAGTGGCGTCCCTATGGCTGAGGGTTGTATTTACCAAGACAGGCAGAGAACGTGCCGAAAACCAAACGGTTAATATAGAAGAGTTTATCGCTATCAAAGGGTATCAAAAGCCATTGGTAACCAACTCTCTACCGAGCGTATCAAGGAGATTGTTCCCCTTTGGAGCCACTTCCATACGAAGAACCCCAGAGGAAGAAACCGCTCGCAGAAGAGGAAGCCACAGCACCAGAGGTGATACAGCCCGATCTGTTTTAGTGGTTTGGATCAGTAGTCAGTGGTCAGTAGTCAGAGACTGAATGCTACCAAAAAGGCGAGTTTTGGCAGAGGTGATTATATGATTCAACTCATTTCAAAAACAAACAAATGAAAATGACTGATGGCAAAGAAAACGAACCCTGGACAAGTCTTTTAGAACAGAAATAGCACAATTAGTTGTTCAATTGCAGATTTCTTCAGAGGATTTTCGCCCATTAGGGGATAGAAGAATGGAAAGCTGTGAGACTCAGATTTATAAGACATTCTGTAAGCATCAAAGGGTAGGTACTATTGAGCTTTTAGGAAGATTTCTCTCAAGAAGCGGCTTTTGTGCACTCATAATCCTGAAAATTATCTTACTGAACTTATTGATGCACAGGAAGAGATATTCTTTATCTTGCGGAATCTCAGAATCATAAGTTTTGGTTTTATGAAGGGAGGATAGCTCCGGTACTCCCATATAGGAGGACTTCGTCGTTATGATGAGTTTATTTTGTACTCTAAAATGCAGGTGAAACTTATAGCTGGTAGTCATCATGATGCTCTTATTTGCTCAGGCGGTGAAACAGAGGCCTAGCAAAAGTATTATCTCGCCATGAATAGATAAACCAGCCCCAGTAGAAACCTCAGTTCATCACCACCGCTGGTGGTGAGTGTAAAAACAGTGATAGCTAACAGCTAACGTGGAGTTCGCGACAATAAGCGAATTATATCTCTCTCACGGATTTTCACGGAGAGAATAATGTAACAACTAACATAACTTATATGTAATCACGAATAAAATTCTGTATATAGAATCATTGTTTATAATGGAGAGATGTTCCAGATGTGTTGTTAATATAACAATACAGCTACCTAATCAGCAGAATACAGCCCTTCGTGAAGATAGCACTTTTTGACTAAATGACTATGAGGTAATATAATAATCCAATATCAGATTGATTTAGAAATATATATAGTAAAAGGAAAACCACTATCATTTTCTAAATCTGAAATCGTTGAGATACTGCTATGGGAGATTTTAATTTTAAATGATGATAAAACTCTTTTTCATTTTCAGGCTGATTTGCTTAAATTCTTCATTGTATGCTGATAATTTAGGAAAAATAGTTTCAGGAGGAAGAAACATGAAGTATTTTAAGTGTATGTGATGATTATCATTTTCCCTCAGAAGAGGAGGATAGAAGAGGTATGTTCATATCCTATTCAAGAGACAAGAACGTTGATCACGCATCAAAAATTACTGTATAAAATAGAAGCTGCAAAAGCGAAATGATGCCAACGACTTTAAGATACTATACCCTGATTATGAGCAATTGAAAAACTTGGATTACTTGGGAGCGTAAACTACTCAGCTTGTAACATGTCTCATTCATTTATTGTCCAAAATACCACCAAGTACTATATCATGAGAACTTTTTACTGATTATATGTTGTTGAAGGAGGAAATAGAAAAAGCCTTAAGCTAGAAAAGAAGAACCAAATCATTTCTATTAATGATAAATTTGGATTGTTTTAGCAAGAAAAATAATATTTCTAATGAAGAAATCAAGGCTACGATTACTGATTTAGTTTGTCAGGTAATATATGAAGGAAAGGGAGAATGATAATGATGAATCGCGTGATAAAGGCTGATAAAATTGCAGATTTGTGCGATCTTATGGCAGTATGATCATGTTGATAAATACACATTTCCAACATACTATATAAGAATGTTTTAGAGTACGTTTTGTTTCTGTTATATGATGTAAATACTAGCATTTATCCTGACACATAAAGTATTAAATGATATATTGTTATATACAATAAAGTATCCTGTACATTTGCATAGGTGAAGTCTCTTATTTGTGATTCAAATAACTGCGTTAGCAATAGCCATCTGAGGGAAATTAATATATAAATTAAATATAAAAGATGCATGATATTGCAATTAGTAGATTTCAGATTAGAATTATGCAAATAACAATAAAGAGATTTTACAAGTTAATTGGTGATGTTTTCTCAGACTGGGAGATCACTAATTGGCAAAATTCTATCTCAAAGATATTTTTATAAATGATATTGATGCTGAGTAAAAATGTTTATAAACCATATATATAGCAGTATTATATTTTGGAATATCAAAAACTTAGCACTAAAAACCTATGCAAAATTCTTGAAACAAAAGAAGAGACTCGTCATAGACCCTATTATCATTATGAGATTGATTACCATAAATTATGAGTGAAGATACAATGATGGCGAGATGGAAATATTTTCTATAAACGAACGTTGTTGATAGTATCAGAGAGAGATATTATAATAGTTTTGCAGTGCTATTAGATTTCCTGATAAAGAAGAATGCACAGATAATAAAAGATGGTGAGATTTCTTTCAGATAATGAATATTATGATATATATTCTTTGTATGCATAAAAGCTACTATGAATATAAATTTTGATTATTTTGTAGTATCTAAAATCACTGACTAGGATAAATGCAAGTGATATAATTATGACTACATTTGATAATGTAACGAAGACCTAAAATACGCTCGATTTTACATAATATATGAAAATGACATGTGTGTGATTGAGCTCCAGCAGAGGTAAATGCCTTACTAAAAGGCTAACCCAATTACTCTCAGAAATTCACTTGTGAAGATGAGAGAAAGCGAGATATATTTAAAGACGGTCCCTTTATCGTGCAATAGCTGAGAGGATTTTAGAATCTCCTATTCATCTATCAAGTCAAGTAAACAGAGCACAGTTTTTGAGAGATATAGAGAAGCGGTTGGAACAGAGAAGATTATTATAAAGGGACTTTCGACTGAGGAGAGAGTGCCTATGCCTTTGTACGTTTCCATATCCATTGGATGAGAGATGGGTAATTTAAGACATGTGGTTAACTTCCTATAGTGGTGGTATGCATAAATCAAAAAGTGGAAAGTTGGAAAATTACCACGTCGAAACATTTAGGTTTAGATATATCGATCATTAAGATGGGACTGGAAAGAAGCGGGTAAAATACTTGATACACTCCACCAGCTTACTACTTGGATAGATGTTGTGAGTATGCATAAATAATGACAAATGCCGAAGATTTAATTTAGATAAAACCATTTTATGTATTATTTAACAGAAGTATGCAGCAATGGAAAACAAGAAAGATACGACAGAGCCTATGTAGAAATTGCCGAAGAATGGGCTAAAGCTTTCGTACAGTAAGCACTTGCTGCACAAGTACCATTATGTGTAGCAAAGACAGAATGAGTAATTTCTGATGGATACAATGGAACTCCAACAGGTTTTTGATAATTGTATGAAGATGAAAATGGAAGTAGCACTTTGTATTACGTAAT
>BNJS01000384.1_pt1 | contig 118378 bp, 146 predicted proteins | sample 8540461 | NCBI WGS metagenome assembly BNJS01 (sample SAMD00202454, study PRJDB9452) | human saliva metagenome | isolation source: human saliva | place: Japan | reverse complement strand
TTTATTCAGTTCTTAAAGCTTCGACTGGATCTTTTTTAGCTGCCATTCTTGATGGTATTACACTAGCTATCAAGGTTAGTATTACACTCAATAGTATTAATCCTACCGCAGATTTTATATCTAAGCCAGCACTAAAATTATCTATTTTTAGAGCTCTAGCTATAGTTTTACTAATCGGTAAAGCTAACCCTAAGGATACAATAACACCAACTGCACCAGATACAAACCCTATTAATCCCGCTTCCGCAATAAAGATTCGTGTAATATCTTTTTTACGCGCTCCTATAGCTCGTAAAATACCAATCTCCTTAGTTCGTTCCACTACCGAAACATATGTCAATATCCCTATCATAATTGATGATACAACTAATGAAATACCCGCAAACGCAGTTAATATCAATGTAATAGTATTAATCATTTGCGACATAATTGATGTCATCTGTTTAGCCATATCAGAATATGTAATACTATACTTATTATAATCTTCTGTACCTGCACCATATTTTTCTGCGACTTTTTTATTGTACTCACTAATAGTATTTGCTATTTTATCTCGGTCATTAAATGTTTTTGGATAAATTAATATCGAACTAGGCTCAGTATTCGCTCCTAAACCAGATAGAACTTCTGTTGCCACTTCATTATCCATTTTTGTATTAGTTAGAATATTTTTACTTTTATCTTTTTCTTGCTCTTTTACTATATCCGAAGATACTTCTTTAGATAATAAGCTATCTTGTAGTTTTTTTGTATACCCTAATGTAAATTGAGGTGCTGTAAAACTGTCTTTAGCTTTAGCTATCGCTACAATTTTTACTTTTGTACCAGCATTATACATTTTCTCATCAACAGCAGCTGGAACAAATCTATTTTCCACTTTAGTGTAGTAGTTATTATTATCCACTATACTAAATTCTTTACCTAAAATATCTTCATATTTCACTTTAGCATTTTCGCTATAACCAAGAGCTTTTAAAACATTTTTATCTATTTCATTATTCTTCGCTGTAAATAATACTACTTCATCGCCTTTAGGATACTCAAAATTCTGTTCCAAACTTTTAACTATTTCAAATTGATTCATTATTAAGTTTTTATCTTCTGGTAGTACACTAAATATAGTATTTCCTCGGAAATTATCTTGACCATCCATTTTAACATCTACTATATCACCTTTAGTGTTTTTAGTAAGAGCTTTTATTTTATATCCTTTTGCAAATCTATCGCTGAATAATAGTCTTTAGCATTTTCTTGAATATATTTAATGAATGTTTCCCCATTACCTAGCGCATCTTCTGAATACAGGTTCTTATGGACATCCCTACGTGATTTTGGAACAAGATTCTCTTCGCTAGAATCAGATGTGTTGTTATCTTCACCTATTCCAAAATTAATCTGATTCGAACTAATTGTTATCGGCATACTAGATAAATTCTCATTCTGCATAGTTTGAATATACTTATCCATACCTGATGATATAGCTAGTACTAATCCAATACTTATAATCCCTATACTACTAGCAACAACGGTCATTAATGAACGAAACTTTTTAGTAAGTAGGTTTTTAAAACTAGACTTTATAGCACTACTAAATGCCATTGCTGTTTTCTTCAACTCATATCCATTGTTTTCCTTCTTGCTCAATATACGGTTTAGTATCTTCTATTATCTCCCCATCTTTTACACTAACTATTCTATCACTATATTTACGAGCTAACTCTGGATTGTGAGTTACCATAATAACTAGTTTCTCTTTACTTATTTCTTTTATAAGCTCCATAATCTGAACGCTAGTTTTACTGTCTAAAGCTCCAGTAGGTTCATCTGCTAGAATAACTTTCGGGATTAGTTACTAAAGCACGAGCAATAGCAACTCTCTGCATTTGACCACCGGATAGCTGATTAGGTTTTTTATACAGATGATCTCCTAGTCCAACATCTTCCAATGCTTTTTTAGCTTTTATATCATTTTCTTTATTTGATTCACCAGAGATAGATAGAGCCAATTTAACATTTTCTATAACACTTAGATGCCCTATTAAATTATAGCTTTGAAACACAAAACCAATAGTTCCATTTCTATAGCTATCCCAATCTCGATCTGTAAATTCTTTAGTAGAGCGTCCCATAAGCAGCATATCTCCCGAAGAATACTTATCAAGACCTCCTATTATATTTAATAGTGTTGTTTTCCCACTACCACTAGCACCTAAAATCGATACAAATTCACTTTCTCTAAAAGAAATATTAACCTTTTTTAATACTTCTACCTCCGTGCCCCCAGTATTATATTTTTTTACTATATCTTTTAACTGTAACATTGCACTATTCCCTTTCATTCTATTAGTTAATACATTATAGTTTTCTCAGTTTACATAGAGTTAAAATATCTCTATTACTAAAGATTCCGTATTTAATCTATTTAATAAACTAAATACAGAATCTTTTTACTTATCTATATTTTTTCATAAGATAAAACGGTAGGAATATACAAATTAACGCAAAAATAGTTATAGCAATAATTGAACTTATAGGATTAATCATCGCACTAAAGAATATTATTGCTCCACCTATAACCAATACTTTAGAGTAACTACGAATAACTTTTTGTTCATTTACACCTTTTTCTAATCCAAATAGTTTAAAGTTGTATTTACCCCAAAATTCTTTTTTAGGTAAGTAGTTACCTAACACCATAAATATTATACCTATTGTAAATACTGTATACTCTCTAATCTCAAAACTACTATTCATTGCATATGTTAGTAATGCACATTGCCCTATGACACTCACTATAGGGATAATACTTTTTATTAACACTGCACCTTTTTTAGGTGTATTTTTAGCATCAGCAGATAAAGAAATTACTACTTGTAATATTGCACAAAACAATGGCAGAACAATAATCTCAATATCTTTACTCATAAAACTGTTTGGTTTCCCATCAACACCGAAATGTATAGCTATTTCACTAGGTAGTACACTATAATAATATAAACCTATTAAAATTGGCAACAAACAAATTACAACACTATATATCAATGTTTTTCTATCAACTCTCATCTTTCTTTCCTCCTAATTCATACAACCACACTAACAGTTCCTCAAAAACACTGGCATTAAGTTCATAATAGACATAGTTTTTATACTTACTTTCTATTATCAACCCAGCTTTCTTTAATTTAGATAAATGATAAGAGATTGTCGCTGCAGTTAAATGAAATTCTTCAGCTAATTCCCCTGCACTTTTCTTCTCATCTTTCAGTAAATCTAATATATCTCTTCTAACCGGATCTGAAATTGCTTTTAATGTTTCACTCATCCCATTTATATCACCACTTTCATATCGAATTGCAATTCTATTTAGATATCTATCTAATTAGATTATAGTCCTACCATTAATATTTGTCAATACCTATTTAGATATTTTTTTCTAAATAGATTTAAAAATTATCTTTTGGTAACTTTATTTTAGTATATACAATTTATACTCTTGAAAAAAATTTATATAATTATTTATATACGCCAATCATTGATTTCATAATTTAAATTTTACTTTGTAAAATATTAGCACTCTTAATCCTATCAAATAATACTAATATATTTTTTTCCAACTCTTTTCATCCACTATAACAGTATTGAACATTAATTTAAAACAGTTTATAATAAGTATGAAAACATTTACAATTTTAAATAAAGGAGAATCAATTATGAAACTAGCACTATTTAATTTAAGAGAAGACGAACGACCATTTGTTGACGCTTGGATGAAAGAACATCCAGATGTGGAAATAGACCTACATGAAGGTGAACTTCAAGCCGAAACAAAACACTTGCTAGACGGAAAAGATGGAGCGGTAATGTTCCAAAATAGACCTTTCGCTAAAGAAGTTTACGATTATGGTAAAGAACAAGGTCTTAAAGTTATAGCTAACCGTATGGCTGGATTCGATATTTACGATATTAAATATATGAGAGAACTAGGAATAAGTATGACAAACGTTCCTCGTTATTCACCAAACGCTATTGCAGAACACGTAGTAACTACTGTTCTTTACATTAGCAGAAATATTAAAAAAATACTTAACAATATAGAAAAACATAACTTTACTTGGAATAAAAATATTATTTCAAAAGAGCTTAGAACACAAACTGTCGGTGTTTTAGGAACAGGAAATATCGGTCGTCAAACAGCAACATTATTTAAAGGATTAGGTTGCAAAGTAATTGGTTATGATCTATACCCTAGTGATGCTGCTCGCGAAGTTTTAGAATATGTTGATAGTATAGATGAACTTCTTAGTCAAGCTGATGTAGTCACTATTCACGTTCCAGCTACTAAAGAATATACACATATGGTTAACGATGAATTCTTTAGCAAAATGAAAGATGGATCTATCTTCGCTAATGCTGCTCGTGGTATTTTGGTAGATACAAAAGCTGTTATTCGTGCTTTAGATAGCGGAAATTATTAGGAGCTAGCTTAGATGTTTACGAAAATGAAGGAAACTATGTTCCTAAAGACTTCTCTAATAAAGATTTCGACGACAAACTTATGCAAGAATTAATTGATCGAGATGATATCATTTATACTCCTCATACAGCATTCTATACTGAAACAGCAGTTAAAAACCTTGTAGAAGGTGCATTAAATGCAGCAGTAGATGTTATTACAACTGGTGATTCTCCAAATATTGTTAATAGATAGCCCTTTAATATAATTAAACAGGAAGGTAAACTACAAAAATCTAATTCTAAAGATTTTGAGTAATATTTTGCCTTCCTGTTTTTTTCTATTTTAACATAATCTATATTTTCATATTTTACTTTTTTTATATTTTTTTAAAAAAATAATATAATTTTCTGTTAGTTTGCATATTCTAATTTACCCCTATAAACACCTCAACATCAACCTTTGTAATTATTCTGAAATTGAAAACTGAAAATATTTTTTTTATATTTTTTTATCAAATCTAACTTTTCTATTTGACATATTGTATATTTTTTTGATAAAATAAAAAAATGTAAACAGTTGTTTTATTTAGTTTATTATTTTTATATAATAATTTCATTTTGTAAAATATCCCTTGAATTTAATTATTCTATTTGTTACCTCTTGATATTTTATAGTGAGACTAGTTATATGATATTTTTTTGTCAGTATACATACCAGGAGATATAGATGGAGATTTATTAATCGTCCGAATCTTAACTAACATAATTCACATATTAACGGCATAATATTTTTATAATAAACTAATTTGGAGTTAATAGAAAAAAAGCATTCTCTGACCTTTTGAGAATAGCAAAACCGTTCCTAATAGCATAAATCGCTATTTATTAACCTTGGTTGTTAAAATTTTTTTTAACAATAAACTTTTAATTTAATGCTGAAACTTTCTAGTTTCGGCAAACTACAAAAATAACTAATTTACCCTAAATTTTTTATTTTGTGTTCATTTAACGAGAGTAGCCCCCAAAAGGCTACTTTTGTTTTATAAGTATATAAAAAGAACTCAAATTCTATTTGAATTTGAGTTCTCAGTTTTATTAGTCTATTTCAGATACTTTTAAGAAGTTTGTAGAACCTACATTACTTCTTGAAGTGTTTACTGGGATACCACCAGTGATTACAATAGCATCACCTTTTTTAGCATATCCAGATTCTTTAGCGATTTCTTTTGCTGTGTCTAACATTTCGTCAGTTGATTTAACTTGAGCAGATACTTTAGCATCTACACCCCAAACTAAACTTAATCCACGAGCAACTTTTTCACTTGGAGTTACAGCTAAGATAGCTGCGTTTGGACGGTATTTAGAAATTAATCTAGCAGTTATTCCAGACTCAGTGTAAGTTACGATAGTGTGTAAGTCTAAGTTTAATGCAGTATATCCTACAGATACACCAATTGCATTTGTAATATCTTTAGATACAATTTTTCTTGAACGATCTTTTAAGATACGAGAATAGTCTTGTGTTTCCTCTGTACGTTTAGCGATTGTTGCCATAGTACGAACAGATTCGATTGGGTATTCACCAGCTGCTGATTCTCCTGATAACATGATTGCATCAGTTCCATCATAGATAGCGTTAGCTACGTCTGATACTTCCGCACGTGTTGGACGTGGGTTTTTTTTTGCATAGAATCTAACATTTGAGTAGCTGTAATTACGAATTTCCCAGCTGCATTACATTTAGCAATGATATTTTTTTGCATGATTGGTACTTCTTCAGCTGGCACCTCAACTCCAAGGTCACCACGCGCAATCATAATACCATCTGATACTTCAATAATTTCATCAATATTGTCGATAGCTTCTTGACATTCGATTTTAGGAACGATTTGAACGTGTTCGCATCCTTCTTCTTTAAGAATACGTCTAACTTCTAATACGTTATCTTTAGTACGAACGAATGATGCAGCAACGAAGTCGATATCATTTTTACATCCGAAACGAATATCCTCTTCATCTTTTGGAGTAATCCCTGGTAATTTTGTAGAAACACCTGGTACGTTAACTCCTTTTTTGTTTTTAAGTACTCCACCATTTTGGATAGTTGTATAGATTAATCCAGCTGCAGTATCTACACTATTAACTGTTAATCCGATTAATCCATCATCAAGAAGAATAGTATCACCAGCTTTAACATCGTGTACTAATTCTCCATAAGTGATAGAGAATTTTTCTGGTGTTCCTAGAACTTCTGACATAGATACAATAACATCTTTTCCAGTTTCTAAGATAATTGCATCATTTTCCATATTGTGAGTTCTGATTTCTGGTCCTTTTGTATCTAAAAGGATAGCTAAGTTAGTTCCTGTTTCTTCTCTTACTTCTTTAATAGTTTGGATACGAGCTCCATGTTCAGAATAGTCACCGTGTGAGAAGTTAAGACGACAAACGTTCATTCCTAACTCTACCATTTCAGTAAGTCTTTCTTTAGTTTCAGATTTAGGTCCAATAGTACAAATTATTTTTAGTTTTTTTCTGTATCATAATATTAATTTACCTCATAATTTTTATCGTTAATATATATTCTAACTTATTTTTCAATATGTTTTCAAACATTTTTTTCAAATTTTCAACGTTTACAAACAAAGAAAACGTTTTTTTAGATTGAAAGTTGTTTAGAAACTTCGTAGATTGATAAATCGACATTGTGCACATCGCTAAATACATCTTCGAATTTAGTACTTACAAGTTTGTTATTTTGAATACCTACTGCACGTCCAGATTTACCTGCGATTAGTAATTGAACTGCGTAGTTACCAAAACGTGATGCTAATACTCTGTCTTGTGCTGTTGGAGTCCCACCACGTTGGATGTGACCAAGAATAGTCGCACGTACTTCTTCACCTGTTAATTCTTTTAATTTAGCCGCTAATTCTTGTCCACCCATTACACCTTCTGCAAGAACGATGATTGAGTGTTTTTTTACCACGACTTTCACCAGCTTTAATACGAGCTACTACTTCATCAAGATCTTCTTTTTTTCTCTGGGATAAGAAGACTCTCACTTCCTCCAGCGATACCAGCGTATAATGCTAAGTCACCAGCATTACGCCCCATAACTTCAATAATAAATGCACGTTCATGACTTGATGCTGTATCACGTACTTTGTCGATAGCATCTACTATTGTATTTAAGGCAGTATCGAAACCGATAGTGTAGTCTGTACAACAAATATCGTTATCGATTGTTCCTGGTACACCGATTGTTTTAATGTCCATCTCGTTACTTAAAAGCCATCGCTCCACGATATGAACCATCTCCACCGATTACTACTAATCCATCAATACCTAAGTCTTCTAAGTTTTTTTAATAGCTACTTTTCTTACTTCTGGATTAGCAAATTCTGGTAAACGAGCTGAATAAAGCATTGTTCCACCACGATTAATGATGTTACCTACATCACCTACCTCTAATTTCTTGATGTTATTTTCTACTAGTCCTTTATATCCCTGAAATACTCCATATACTTCCAAACCATTGAAGATTGCTGTTCTTACTACGGCACGCACAGCTGCATTCATTCCAGGTGCATCTCCACCACTTGTTAAAACTGCGATTTTTTTCATGTAGTTTTACCTTCCTCTGTTTTTATTTAGATTAATATTTTTAAATTTACTTAACAACAATACCATATTTTAACTATTTTTTCTAGTCAAAACACGGTATTGTTTGTTTTTTGTTCATATTTTTTCTTATTTATCCTTATACGCTAGTTTTAAAGGCTTTTCAGGTAGATTTTCCAAAAATTTATGAACAAATTCCTGTTCATTTTTTATATACACTGTTTTAGCCTGCGTTGAGTTATTACTACGTAGCATAACCACTTTAACAGCTGATTTATCAGTAATATAACTAGAAATCAGCTGAGAAATCGATTCATCGATGACTGTATAAATAATTTTTATATTTTTCAGACAAAAATTATTATAATTTTTTAAACTAGCAAACTTTTCAAGTATGTATTGTTCCCTATTATTTCTTACTTGTTTTTTCAAAGTCATTACTACAAACTCTCCGACCTTTATAAAAGTATTTGCGTATTTATAAACACTAGGAAACACCGTTACATCATAATCATTTTTACCATCATTGACAGTTAAAAATGCCATGTAGTCTCCATTTTTTGTTTTTATTTCTTTCTTCGTAATAACTTCTACATAACTATCCGCTATATCTCGACCAATATATTGCAGTGGAAGATACGAGTATTTTTCTTTTTCCACTTGAACAGGGTGTTTTAGGAAATATGTACCTGTAACTTCTTTTTCCATTTGGATTCTTTCGGTAATAGAATAGTCTTCTACTTCTTCTACTTTTAAAGTTAGACCTGTTTCTGCGGATAACGCTACTCTAACATTGTTTATATACTGTCGATTATCCTCATAGTAATCTTTAACTTTTTTCATAAGCGTTGCACGATTATAACCAAAAGTATCTAACGCTCCTGCTTTTACTAAAGAAGCTGCTGCTTGATAATCAACTTTTTTATTCATTCTTTTTAAGAAATCATCAATATCTAAGTATTTACCAAAGTTCAAGCGATCTTGAACTATTTCATAACTACTGCGATACCCAACATTTTTAATAGCAGTTAGCGCGAAGACTATGTCCTGTTTATAAACACTAAAATCACTTAAACTAACATTAACATCAGGTTTTGCTAATTTAATCCCTAAATTATTAAGCTCTTGTTTATACTCATTTATTTTTTTCTCACTACTAATAACGTTATTAAGCAACGCAGTCATAAAGTACTTAGTATAATAAACTTTCAAATAAGCTAAGCGGTACGCAAGCATACTATAAACAACCGCGTGGCTCTTATTAAATCCATAGTTAGCGAATGTAACGATAAGGTCAAATAAACTCTTAGCCACATTACGGTCATAACCAGCAGCTACACTTTTTTCTATGAAAATTCGTCCATAATACTCCAAATCTTCTTTTTTCTTTTTACTAACAGCTCGCCTCATATTATCCGCTTCGTTAAGTGACATATGAGCAAAATTTACCGCTATAAGCATGATTTGTTCCTGATAAACAATTACACCATATGTATCTTTAAGAATTTTTTTCAAGATTAGGATGAGGATAATTTACCTTTCTCTTCCCCATGTTTTTCTTCGAATATAAGTTTCTATTTGCGCCATAGGCCCTGGACGATATAAGGCATTCATCGCAACAATATCGTTAAACTCCGTTGGTTTAAGAAGGCGTAGTTTTTTTCCTTCATTCCACTAGATTCAAATTGGAAAAATACCCTCCGTTCTTCCTTCCGCAAATAGATTATATACTTTTTGGATCTTTATAATTTATCTTTGTTATATCAAACTCTGGATTTCTCCTTTTTAATCTGTTCAACAATGCTAGATACCATCGTTAAATATCTGATTCCAAGAAAAATCTATTTTTTTAGTAATCCAACACTCTCAACATCATCCATTGTCCACTGTGTTAAATATTTAGTCATATTAGATTCAGCAAGAGGTGCATATTTCACAAGAGGATTATTATCACTTATTACAACCCCCGCAGCGTGAACAGACGGGTTTTTCGGAAGACTTTCTAAACTCAGCGCTATACTAAACCAACGACGATTAATAGTACTCTCATTAACAAAAATTACGTAATGGCTCAGAACTTTCATAACACTCTTTTAAAGTTCTTGTAGAACTAATATTACTACTAATAAACTTCAAGGCATTATCATCAAACTGCAGAATTCTCGCAGATTCTCTCGCAGCACTTTTAGATTGAAACGTTGTAAATGTAATAATCTGTGCTACCTTATCTTCACCGTATTTTTCTTCTACATATTTAATGACTTCATCACGACGCGTATCCTGAAAGTCTATATCAATATCCGGCATAGAGATACGCTCTTTATTTAGAAATCTTTCAAATAGTAAATTATATTCTAGAGGATCTGCTTCTGTGATGTTTAATAAATAACAAACTAAACTTCCCGCTGCACTACCACGTCCAGCCCCTACTAAAATTCCGTTAGTTTTGGCATACTTAACAAAATCATAAACTATTAAGAAATAGTCATTAAAGCCCATTTCATCGATGATTTTAAGTTCATACTCATAGCGTTTTTTATACTTGTATAAATCTTTACCAAATAATTTTTCTTTCGCACCTTTTTGAACTAAATAACGCAGATAGTCTCTTGATGAAAAGTTTTGGAATACATCTTCATCTTTTCCATATTTATATTTAGGTAGATGGTATCCTTTAAATTCTAGATTGTATCGACATTTATCAATGACTTCTGCTTGTTTAACTAGTGCTTTTTCTAACATTGATTTCAATAATGGATTATCAACATTTAAGCAGATTCCTAAAGTCTTCTTGAGTTCTAACAAATTTACTACCAGTAGTCGTAGTTAACTCAGTAATATTAAGTTTGGCGTTGTCCCTAATTGCACGACTAACAATTACTTGTTGGTATTGATCATTATTTAAATAAAAACTTGGTTTTGTATAAACTACATTTTCATAATATTGATAAAGACTACCATCGAATTTTTCATTAAATCCAAAGTAAAAATCAAAACCTTTTAGCACATCATTTAAGTAGCTAAACTCCATACTGTCTCGAAGTTCATCAATAACAATAATTACAAAGTCTTCTTTAGATTTTTTTAGTTCTTCGACAAATTTTTCAATAGACCATTCTACTTTGATTTTCTATCATTGTTGATATTTCCAACAAACGATAAAACATTTCGGTATTTTTGCATAGTATATTGAATTTTAGAAAAACTAATACCATAACCTAACTTTATTTCTAAACCGTGCACTAAATTAACATCAAACTTTTTAGCGATTTTATGAGCTTTTAATTGCATCCATAAAGAGTTGGATCTGTAATAACTACACTATCCTGCCCATCTTTTTTTAACTTACTAAATAACTCAGTATATTTGATCGTACTATTTAATAAATCATATGCACTATGCACTTGCAAATTGTAATAAGTCATAATTCTCCTCCTTTCTTTAATAATCTATTTATTTTTATTATATCATATTTACATGAAAACTAAATAAAAATAAGGACTCTACTAGAGCCCTTATTATTTCATTATCCACAAATTGAATCATCTTCTGCGCTACAACCCATGTTTTCACCTAATTTTTTAGTGTCACTATTGAAGTAGCGGTATATTCTTTCTTTATCATCACCCATAAAATATATCGGGTTAAAATCTCTACTATTTAAACTACCATCTTCATTTAACATTTCATCACATATAACCCTACGTTCTATAGTAGCTATAAAGTTAGTGTAATCACCGTGTTCTACTATATGCTCTACACGACACTCAATATTTAGTAAACACTCATCTAATAATGGGGCATCCACCTTTTCACCTAAATCATAAGTAATATCTGCCATACCAATCTTATTCTGACCTGAGTGGAATCCTGCTATCTCGACTTTATTTAGGATTTCTTGGCATGGAATGTTTAAAGTAAACTCTCCATATTTTTTTATATTCGCCACTGCATTGCTTTGCTTGCTAAACCTATAGTTAATGTATTACCTAATGAGTATGATGAACTCATAGTAGTAACATTATATTTCCACTTACTATCTTTATACCCTATTAATACAACAGGAAATCCATAGTATAGTTTCTTTGTATTCATCTCTGTTTTCATAAATTATATTCCTTTTTTATTTTCTCTTTTTTTATCTTTTCGCTATAAAAACTAATAGTTTTTCACTAGATTGATCTTCTATATACTTAAAATCATCAAATTCTATATTTTTTATTTGTTCTATATCTGTAACTTTACCTTTAATAAGTTCTGTTAAAAATTTTCCACGTGCTTTTTTGGAAATTGTAGAATGAGTTTTTAAAACGCCATCCTTATCTTCCATGAAATTTATTTTTATAAATTTATCTCGTGAAGCTGGTGAGAAAACCTCTTCGAACTCACTTGACAATAGCGATATAACAAAATCATCATTTTCAATAGCTTTATCATAATCCTCTCTCCAAAAGTTTTTTAGAGAAGTATTCCCTATTTTACACTTTTGTAAAAAATCTAGTCTATGTTCACTTATTGGGTAGTACGCATTTATAACTCCGTATAATGCAGAAGTTATAAAAACATAGTTACTTATATATTCCCTATCCTCTTCATTAAAACTTTGACGAACAATATTTCTATACATAAGTCCATTAAACAGCTCCAATGCAGGATAACTATCTGCGTCTTGCTTAGTTAATTTTTCCCAACGAGCATATTCTTCTTTAGCTTTATCCTCTTTTATTTTGTAAATTGACTTTAATTCTTCAATTGTTTTTAAAGAAAATTCATTTATTATACTTTTTGTTTTTTTCGATAATTTTTCCCCAGATACTTTCTCCGCTTTTACTATTTAATTCTTTAGCGGTAGGTATTAAAAATCTTCATTATTATTCCTCTTCTGGTAGTTCTAGAAAACTATTTTCTATTAAACTATTAACTTCCATTAATACAAAGTTAAATTCTGTTGCCTCTATCTCTGGATCAATAATTAGAGTATTAAAATAACCAACTACAAAGTCACGATTAGCTATTTCTAACGCAAACATATACTCACTAATTTCATCAACTAAAAAAGCAGTTTGTTGTAAAACTTTATTTTCAAAAGTATTTGCGTAATGTACTGATTCCATTAGTCTTCTAACTTTTAATTCTGGATAGTTTTCAACAAAACGGTCCCTAATATATTTTGCTAACTCTTCAGCCTTAAATTTATCAGTATTTGCTTTTCCTTTTTTTAATACTTCTTTATCTTCTAATTTTTTCAGTAGTTGAGTTAAAGATGTATGTAAACTGTTCATTTTCTCTCTCCTTAAATTTTTTTTTACACAATATATTTTATAAAAAAATTGAAAAAATCGCTAGTTATAAGGTGCTTCGAAATAAATATTTTTTCAAAAAAAAATCTAGAGTTCAATTCAAACTCTAGATTTACCTTACCTTAGCCGTTATAACAATTTATAATTTCGAATAATTTATTTCTGATTTCTTCATTAGAAGCATGCCCAAGCATACCTTTTAATTCCGCTAACTTCTGATCTAATTCATTAACATTAATATTTAACGTAGTATTTTTATAAATCATCTCATTATCTGTTTTTTCACTATTTTCATAGTCTAACGACAACTCTTCATACATTTTTTCTCCAGGTCTAAGCCCTATTTCTTGGATATCAATATCTTTATATGGCTCTAAACCAGATAGTTTAATTAAGTTTGTCGCAAGGTCTATAATTTTAACAGGTTCTCCCATATCAAGTAAGAAGATTTCTCCTGCACTAGCATAATATCCTGCTTGTAACACTAGTTGTGCCGCTTCCGGAATTGTCATAAAGTAACGAATAATATTCTTATGCGTAATAGTAATTGGTCCACCTTTTTTAATTTGTTCTCTGAAAATAGGAATTACAGAACCATTTGATCCAAGAACATTTCCGAATCTTACCGCCGCAAATTTAGTATTATATTTATCCCCTTTTGATTGAAGGATAATTTCCGTAAGACGTTTAGATGCCCCCATCGCATTTGCAGGGTTAACCGCCTTATCTGTAGAAATCATAATAAATCTCTCTACATTTTTCTCAATCGCAACGTCCATAACATTTTTTGTACCAAAAACATTATTTTTTATAGCTTCTTGAGGACGACGTTCCATTAAAGGAACATGTTTGTGTGCTGCAGCGTGGAATACTACATCTGGTTTATACTTATCAAAAACCTCACCTAATGCCTCTTTATCACGAATACTCACGATTTCTGAAATATAAGAGACATTATTATAAGCATCTGTATGACTCTTTTCAAAATCCAAGTCTCTTTCAAGCATATATAGTGCATTTTCATTCACATCTACTAATATTAGATTATTAGGTTTAAATTTGAAGATTTCTCGTACTATTTGGCTTCCTATAGAACCACCTGCACCTGTTACAAGTACATTTTTATCCCTTAAGTAACTACGAACTTCTCCTTGTGAAAGTTTAACTTCACCACGACCTAATAAGTCTTCAATTGAGACATCTTTAAGGTGTTTAGCGATACTTTCTCCTTCTTCAATAGCGACACCTGCACCCATTACTTTAACAGTTACATTAGTGTCTTTTAAGATATTTAAAATTCTATTTTTTTATTATATGAATCTATCGAAGGGATAGCTAAAAAAACACTTGCTCTACTTCATATTTTGGAATCATTTGTAGTAGGTCATATGTTGTTCCTACTACAGTAACCCCACTAATGACTGAGTTTTTTTCTATTATCGTCTATTAAACCAACAACATGAGCTTTAAACACGTTGTTTTTTTAGATAATTCTTTTAATAGAATATACCCTGCATCTCCTGCACCAACTATAAGTGTATTTTTATATAAAGCAGTTTTACCATTTACACTAACTTCTCTTTCTCTTAGAGCGCGATAAAGCATACGTATAAACATAATTCCCGCAATAATTAATAATGGTGAGAAAATCGCAAAACGTACATTAGAAAATGTATCTGGTAACATAAATTGGTATAATATACTTACGAAAAGATCTCCAATTATTACCGACATACAAATATTGAAAATCTCAGCAACCCCTAAGTATGACCATAGAGATTTATTAATACCAAATATTTTAAACAATATACCATAAATTATTAAAGAAATAAGTAAGAATTCACAGATTTCTAATCCATAAAAACGAATCATTTCTCCAGGATAAGCACTTCTACCTAAAAAGATTGAAGATAGTATCCCTAAAAGCTACTATGATTAAATCAAGTAACATAATTAGTTTAAATCTATGATATGTATATAATTTTTGATGAAAATAATTTATCCATTATATCTCCTATATCATTAGTACATCAATATACTAATACTACTTAATAAATTTCTTGAAGGTAATATTTAAATAAATATTACCTTTAATTTTTTATTTTATTTTTTACATTCTATACCCGAAATAACTTGCTGCAGAAACTATAATTATAAGAACTACAATACTTATCCTTCTAGTTTCTTTTATCATAATTATTTCTACAATTTTTTGTACTACTAAAATTCCAATAGCAGTAAACATCGTAATCATTTTTGTTTTTTGATCATCAATAAATATTGCACCTATTATAATTCCCAATGCAACAACTGTAACTAACATATTGATAGCCAAAAACCTTAATTTCTTATCATCCATAACTATTTTTTCCTTACTTTAATAGTAACTTTAACTATTGCAGGATCAGAAGTTACACGTATGTCTTCTTTCGGATATAGCTTCAGATTACTTCGTTCTTCTGTTTCATCTTTCACATCACTCAAGTCAACATCTACTAGCATTTCCGTAAGTTTGTCTAACTCTGTTTGACTTTCCCCACGAACAGTTGCTTTTGTAGCTTCAGGCGTAATACTTACTAACTCATACCCTTCAGGTAATGCGCCTATAGTATTTACAGTTACTGGTACTTCTTTCTGTATATTTTTCACTTCAATAGTCATAACTGTAGAACTTGGTTCTATATGTATATCTTCTATCTTATTGTAGTTACTATCGTACGCTACTAATTTAGCTTCTTCTTTTGTATTTTTATTAATTTTCGTTTTATTATCACTTTCAGCTCTTACTTCTCGAATACTGTTAATAGTTTCAAGATCCCCTGAAATTTTAACATGTTCATCGTTAACTTTAAGTTTTTCTACTTCGTAACCCATAGTTAGACGTTCTTTTTTAAGCGTTGGTGTAACAACAAACTCTTTCGTAGTTTTTTCACGTATAGAAACAGTTATCGTACTTGGTTCAGCTGTACCTTCTATACCTTTTTCTAAACCTTCTACATCAAGTTTTACTTTTTGATCATCACCTATTTGTGAATTTTTAAGATTTAGTTTTACTTTGAAGTTCTTAGCTACACTTTCTTTTTGTACTTTGAAGGTGTTCCACTAAGTTTCACCGAAACGGTATTTGGTATACCTAAAACATATTGCTTATCTCTATCGTATTCTGCTTCTACTTTAACATCTGTTACCCACACAGTTGTATTATTATCAGTGTTTCCTATAACCGAAAAGTTTTTTATTTTTTCATTAACTGAAAGAAATAATAAAATAGCTATTAGTAATGATATTAATTTCAATTGATTATTTTCTTTTAATCGCATACTAACACCTCTTATATTAGATTTTCTGGAGATTGTTGCCAGTTTTCTTCTAAATACTTAGTTAATTCTTTTTCAGAAAAATCAGTAACCAATCTACCATTTTGACAAATACTTATCTTTCCTGTTTCCTCAGATACAACAATAATTATCGAATCTGTTAATTCAGATAATCCTAATGCAGCTCTATGACGCGTTCCGTAGCTACTCGCAATACTTCTATTGTCAGATAACGGTAGCACACAACTTGCTGCACGAATACTTTTTCTATCAATAATCATTGCACCATCATGAAGAGGTGTATTTGGTATAAATATATTTATAATAAGCTCATTAGTAACTTCTGAGTTTATTTTTATTCCACTTTCCACATACTCATCAAGACCTGTATTATTTTCCATAACAATTAACGCTCCTATTCTTCTACGCGCCATGTGTCTTGTTGAGTCAACAACAGCTTTTATGATATGTTCTTTTGTATCTTTTGTTGTATCTTTGTATTTTAGAATATTCGATAACTGGACACGACCTATATATTCCAAAGCACGTCTAAGCTCTGGTTGGAAAATAATCATTATTCCTAAAACTCCCCAAGTAACAACTTGGTCAAAAATATAAGTCATTGTTGTAAAACCTATGAAATTAAAAAATATCTTTAATCCTATGATGATTAAAATACCTTTAACTAACTGCATTCCGCGTGTACCTTTTAACAAAGTTAAAAGTTTATAAACTAAAAACCAAACAAGTAAGATATCTAATACATGTATTACTAACGATAAGGTACCAATGTTTGATAGATATTCAGCTATCATAATATTCTCCTTTCATAAACTTGTTAAATAATCATCACTTTTACAAAATAATCTGTAAAAACGATTCATTTCCATTATTAAATAAAGACATTTTTGGATTATCAAAGCATATAACAATCCACATTTTATTATACCATAAAAAAGCATAATATCGATACTTTTTTTAGTAAAATAAAGCAAGAAAATATTAGTAAAATATCCTCTTGCTTTATAACTATATTATTTTAGTTTTATATAATTTACTATATTGTAATTTTCCGCTTCCAATTCGTTTTCATTTCCTAAGATAAGATTAGCTACACTATACCCTATAATTGGACCTGTTGTTAACCCTGAAGAACCTAAACCGCTTATTGCATAAACATTTTTCAACTTAGGCACTTCCCCAAAAAACGGAGAATAATCTGACGTATACGCTCTAATACCAACACGCTCATTAATAATGTCAGCATCTTCTAAATTGCGAAGAAACTGCTTGGCTTCATTGCCAAAAGTATCTAATTGTTCTTTATCTACTTCCAAGTCAAATCCCATTTCATTTTCGTGAGTAGCCCCTACACTAACTACACCATCTTCAAACGGAATTATATCTAGTTCCCCTTCTGGCATAATAACAGGATAGTCCCCTGTATTATTATCACTTACTTTATAATCACGCAGTTGTCCTTTTTGTGGTCTAACATCAACATCATAACCAAGAGGCTCTAATACATCTTTTAACCATGCCCCTATCGCAAGAACTACAACATCGTACTCTTTATTATCAATAACATACTTATCATCTAATAAACTTATTTCTACTTTTTTATTGATAACATTTGCTTTAGCTGCTGTTAGTAATGTTTTTACAAAACGTTCACCTTCAACTCGTCCTCCACCACTTGCATAAAGAACATCTCCATTATTATCAAAACTAGGAATAACTTTTTTTGAACTTCTTCTTTAGAGATTATCTCTAAATCACCTATCATCGGAGATAATTCTTTTCTTTGTTCCGCTAGTTCTTTTTAATTCTGGAAGTTTATTAGCGTCTTTCTTCAGTAAATATACCCCACATTGATCATAGAAATCGGTATTATAACCATCTTTTTTTCAAGTCTTCTACTAATTTTTAGATAAAAATCCGCCCCTAAACGAGCCATTTTTATACCATGGCTTATTACGTCTTTTAGAAAACCATGGGACTAATAATCCCCGCAGATGCTTTAGTAGCTTGTCCTACTCCATAATCATAAAACTGTTAACTCTATATTTTCATCTTTTGATAAATAATAAGCACAAGTAGCACCCACTATTCCTCCACCTATTACAGCTACTTTCATAATTTACCTCACTTTTTAATAAATATTTTTTTCTACTCAATAAAATTATACATCAAAAAATTATGAACGTAAACTTTTTATAAAATAAAAGAAACTTTATAAAATTCACTAGTTGACATAAATAACTCTTACAAGTAAAATAATATCTATAAAAACAATTATGGAGATTATAGAATGAAAAAACAATTATTATTAACTGTCGCTATCGCAGTTCTTTCAGGAACAACACTAGGATGCGCTCAAAATAAGAAAGACAACAACAATCAACCTACAACACAAGAAACAAAAAAAGAGTTATCAAACGAGGAGATAGTTAAAACAGCCTTAAACAACTTCCCAAAAGACAATAATCTTGAATTAGACAGTAAACTTACTTTAGATGCTCAAGTAGGAGCTGAGCATAATTCTTTAAATATATTATCAGACATTAAAATTGATGAAAAAGGAAACATACTAAAAAACTCTTCTAAACAAGAAACTTCTACCGAAGGAAACTCAAATGAGAAAAAACAAGTTTTCTTAAAAAAAATAGATTCTGGTTATGAAAAATTTGATGTTGTAGATGGAAAATTAGTAGCTAAAAAAATTGAAGATGATGCAGATTTTTCTTTCAGCATTAGATCTATTTTTTTCAAAAGGAGTTCTATATTTGACTTAGTACTAGATAAAAAAATTATGAAAAAAACTGATACAAAACTAACATTTAGTGGAAAAAAATTAAATTTTCTGAGATAAAAAGAAAAAAATTTAAATTGAGTGATGAGGATATGTTAATTGATGGCAATGTAGACTTATCACAAATAAATATACCATTTTCTTTTAGTGATAGATACTAATACAAATGAAATCACAACAATTACTGTAGATATGAAAACTCCTATGAATGAAATCATTAAAAGCAAATCTTGAAAAAGAAAAGGACTCAATGGAGAAACAAGAATATGCTGTTGCGAAACAATTACTTGAAGCTATCTCAAAAGATTCTAAAGGAGAGTATGTAATAACTCGAAAAAAACTAATAAAATAGACGAAATAAAATTTAATTAATATAGAATAAATCTAGGTTATTTTTATAATAATCTAGATTTTCTTCTATAATATAATTAATATTAGCGAGTAATTTTTTTAACTTCCTGATGAAAGTAATATAATAACCTTTACCTATTTACATTAAAAGTACTATAATTAATATTAGATATAGTTTTAATATATAAATAGAAATTTGATTATTAGTGTCTACACTAATAAATGGAGGTTAATATGGGTGAGATTAAATTAGTTCCAAGAAATGAAGTAGATAAAAAATATACTTGGGATATGACATTACTATATAAAAGCGATAAAGAATTTATAAATTCTTTAGAAAAAATTAAAAAAAGTATCTTAGAATTTAAAAACAACTACGAAGGAAAATTAGCAGACTTAAACATCTTAGACAAAGCGGTAAAAGAGTACGAAGCTATGTATGAAGAATTTTATAAACTTTCTCACTATGCAGAACTTCCTATGACTGTTGATAGATTCAATGAAAATGTAGTTAATAACGCTACTCTATTCGAAGAAGTATCAACTCTTTGGGCAAGCAACCTTAGCTTTTTCGACACAGAATTAGTAGGATTGGACGAAAGTTTTATAAATGAATTTGTAGAAAAACATAGACCTGATTTAAAATATTTCTTCGAAAAAGTTATTTTAGAAAAAAAACATACTCTTTCTAAAGAAGCAGAACAAGTAATTGCAAACTACGAAAGTCTTCCTAACTTTTATAATTTATATGAAGTTACTAAACATGAAGATATGCAATTCGACAGTTTCGAAGCTAATGGTAAAACATTAGAAAATAGTTTTGTATTATATGAAAATTTACATGAGATGGATAATAATAAAGAAGTACGTCGTGGTGCAGCAAAAAGTTTCTATAAAACTCTAAATGCATATAAAAATACTTCTGCGAATGAGTATATCTCACAAATCAAAAAAGAAAAAATGATTGCGACTATGCGTGGTTATGATAGTGTTATAGATTTCCTACTAGACAAACAAGATGGAAATCGTGAACTTTATGATCGTCAAATTCGTACTCTTATGGTGGATCTTGCACCTCATATCCGTCGTTATATTAAACTTCTTGCACGTGAACATAATATTAGCGACATGCAATTTGCGGACTGTAAAATTAATTTAGACCCTACTTTTGAAGTAGATATGAGTATTGCAGAATCAAGAGAGTACTTGAAAAAAGCTCTAGGTGTACTTGGAGAAGATTACCTTAATATGATTGATGAGAGTTATGATAAACGTTGGACTGACTTTCCCTCAAAATATCGGTAAGAGTACTGGTGGATTTCTGTGCAACAGTTCCAAATGTAGCTGGATTCATCCTACTATCTTGGACAGGTAAAATGAATGAGGTATTCGTTCTAGCACATGAATTAGGTCACGCTTATCACTTTATGAGCACAGGTAAACACCAAACAATGTTAAACAACGACTGTCCTCTATACTTTGTTGAAGCACCATCTACTTGTAACGAAGTAATAGTATCAAATTATCTGCTAAAAACAAATACAGATGCACGCTTCAAACGCTGGGTAATTAGTAATATGATTAGTAGAACATACTTCCACAATATGGTTACTCACTACTTAGAAGCAGTATATCAAGATAGAATCTACAAAAAAGTAGATAATAATGAAATGCTCAACGCTGATGTTCTTTCTAAAGTAAAACGAGAAGTAATGGAAGAATTTTTCGGAGATAGTTTAGTTGTTAATGAAGGTGCAGAATTAACTTGGATGCGTCAACCTCACTACTACATGGGATTATACCCATACACTTACTCTGCAGGTCTAACTATCGGAACATCTATCGCTAATAAAATAGATAAAGATTCTAACTACGCTGATGTTTGATTAAATGTCCTTTCTAAAGGTAGCAGCATGTCAGCATTAGACCTTTCTAAACTAGCTGGTTGCGATGTAAGTACAGATGAACCATTAAAAGAGGCTATCTCTTATGTAGGTTACTTAGTTGACCAACTTTATGAACTAACTGATGAATTAAATAAATAATAGTAAAGTACCGATTGAAATTTTATTCAATCGGTACTTTTTACTACCTACTACATTTTACTTAATTTTTCAAAACATGCTCGTTCACATTCGATAACTGCACTTCTAAAATTATTTTCTTCAAGTACCCTTACCGCTTCTATCGTACTTCCCGCAGGCGAACAGACATCATCTTTAAGTTTCCCTGGATGCTCATTTGTTTCAAGAACCATCTTTGCTGAACCTAATACAGTATTCGCAGCCAATCTATATGCCATATCTCTACGTAATCCATTAAGAACCGCACCATCAGCTAATGCTTCTATAAACATATAGACATATGCTGGACCTGAGCCACTTATCGCCGTTAACCCTGGCATATCTTTTTCATTTATTACCTCTACTTTTCCTATATTATCGAATAATTCTACAATATGCAGGTTTCTCATCTTTATTAAAAAGCTCACTAAAGCTAACCCCTATTACTCCAGCTCCTACTTCTACAGGTGTATTTGGCATAATTCTTACTACTTTTGTTTCTGGAATAATAGCTTCTATATCTCTTATCTCTACAGATGCTGCCATTGAAATTACAATTTTATTTTTTAGTTCATCTTTAATTTCCTCTAATACTTTAGCTACTAAGTAAGGTTTTACACCTATAAATACTATAGAACTTTTTTGTGCCAATTCTTTTAAACTACCACATGCTTGGACACCGTTTTTTTGAGCTGCATTTTGAGTACTATTGTCAGAAGAGTTTCTAATAAAAATATCATTAGCTCCTACTTTACCTCCCGCTATTATACCCTTTAATATAGCACCACCCATATTCCCAGCACCTATAAAACCTAATTTCATAATATTTATCCTCCTTACTTGTTAGTCAAATTTTACTATTATTTAATTAATCCAACTTTATTATACCATACTTATAGTACTTTTTTTTTATCATTCTTTATTATTCTAGAAAAATCATATTATTATTAAGGAAGGTATGCTATACTAAAATTAAATATTTAATAATTTATAGAGGAGTACAATTATGGACAAAAGTTGGAAAGAAATATTTAAAAATTATCCTAAAAGAGAAGAACTTTCTATTACAATAGATGAAATTAACAATAAAAGAAAAACTACAACTATATATCCTCCAGAAAAATTAGTATTTAGAGTTTTTGATTTACCACTAAAAGATATTAAGGTCGTAATACTAGGTCAAGATCCTTATCATAATCCCGGACAAGCGTGCGGACTTAGTTTTTCGGTTAACGATGGAGTACCCCTACCAAAAAGCCTTATTAATATTTATAAAGAACTCTATGATGATCTTGGGATCAAACCAGCCAAAACTGGTAATTTGGAAAAATGGTTTAAGCAAGGGGTATTTTTATTAAATGCAGTTTTAACAGTTGAAGAAAATTCGCCAGCTAGTCACAGTAACCTTGGGTGGCAAGATTTTACGGACTATATTATAAAAACTATTTCTGAAGAAAATGATAATATCGTATTTATATTATGGGGAGCATACGCGAGAGGTAAGCGAAAACTTATAGACCAAACAAAACATAAAATTATTGAATCAGCTCATCCTAGTCCATTATCTGCTTACCGTGGATTTTTTGGTAGCAAAGTCTTTTCTGAAACAAATAACTATCTAAAAGAAGTCGGGAAAAAAACCAATAGATTTTAATCTGGAAAAATTAATTTATTTTTAAGTATATTTTTAAGTAAAATTTTTAAGTATATTTTAAGTAAGAGTCCTATAATATTGTCTTAAGCAAAAAAATAATGAATTTTTCTTAACTTAACGACACTTGTCGTTTCTCCCTTTTAAGTTAGAAAATGTTTTTGTTTAAACCAATATTTCGGTTAATTCTTTATGATATTAACAGATAATAAAACTTTTTAATTTTTTTCATAATGTGGCTTGTCGCTCCCTAGGCAAGCCATTCTCCCTTTTAAGAGTACATATTACTCTTTTGTTATTTGTATATAGATATTAGAGGACTTAATTTAGTTCGTAAAAAAGACGTACACATCAACTTGTGTACGCCTTTTTTATTTATATTTTTTAATAGTAGATAAAGCTTTCAACATAGTACATAGTTTTATTTTGTCCATTTGGATAAACTTTATTATTTAATCTTACTGTCATAAGACCAGTTGGTTTATTAGTTGCTACTGTTACATAAGGAATTAAGATTTTATCCCCCTCTACTTTCCAATCTTCTGTTGGAGCAAATATAGAATTAGTAGTTCCTCCATACCCTACTACACTACGTATAGCAAACATATTATCTTTTTTGAAGTAAACAACAGTGTTATTATCTGGTACTAATTTTTCTAATTCAGCTGGAGTGTATTCACTTTGCTTTATTTGCAGTAACTAGTTTTACACCATTTTCAACAAATAATTTATTTAGAACTGCATTAACATTATATGTTTCAGCATTATTTGTATTAAGTCTATCTAATAAATTAGCTGCTGGAAGATAAACAACTTGATTTTGTGTACTAGAAATACTTGCACTAAATCTTATTATATCTATCATTTTTGAATTTTTAGTATTGCTTAAGCTATAGTTAATAACGTTTAATAATTTTTCTACTTCTTTAAAGTTATGTTTATAGCCGTTATTTTGTTTTTCAGTAGCTTTAGAATTATCATCAGCTTTTTGGATTTTTTTGTTCAGTTGCTTTTTTTACATCGTTATTGTTTTTTTAACATTTTTTTGTTCAACTGATTTTTTTCTCATCTTTATTTACATTTTTATTTTTTTGTTCGACTTTATTATTAGCAACAGTTACTTTATTATCACTAGCATTTTGTTGAGTTTTTTTAGTGTTTTGAGCTACTTTGCTGTTATCACTATTTTTTTGTACCACTTTGCTAGTAGTATTATTATCTTTAACCACTTTATTGTTTTCTCCACTATTTCTAGTTACTTTGTTAACATAACTGCTATCTTGAATAGCTCTATATATATTTGAATTATTTTTGAGCTATTTTTACTATTTTTGATCATTGTAATCACTAGTTGCTTTATAACCTGTATTGTTGCCATTATTTTCTTGGGCTACATTATTATTATTACTATTCTCTTCAGTTACATTATTTCTATTATCATTTTTTTGTCTTTATTTTTCATCTACATGTGCAATAGCTACTTTTGATGATTCATTGCCATTATCTGATTTTTTTGTGATGAAGTATGTGAGCACCCTGTTAAAAGTCCTACACCTAAAAATAAATACGCCTGTTGTTTTTTTAATAATTTGTTCATAACTATACCTTCTTTTTAATAAAAAAATTCTTTTCAATATTTTTTTGACAAACTTATTATACTCCTAAAAAAATTTCAAAATGCAATACTTTTTATTACAAAAATTGTTACAAAAAAATATTACATAAATATTTCTAATAGTCGTTAAACATTGCTAAATTAATATTTATAAAGTATTGAACGTTATTATTTTTTTGTTACAATGTTACAATTATGTTACAGAAACCTTAGATTCTATTAAAATGCATTCATATTTTCTCTTTATCTTGTATAAAGATACATTTATTTGAACTTGCTAAATGTTTATAGTAAAATATACTCGATAAATATACTTATAAGGAGATTATTATATGAATAGAGTTGCTATTGTAAGTGCAAAACGAAGCCCTATTGGAAGTTTTGGAGGAAGTCTTAAAAATGTTTCTGCTGCAGCTTTAGGTTCAGCAGTTGTTCAAGATGCTTTAAATAATATTAACTTAGACCCATCACTTGTTGATGAAGTAATTTTTGGTAATGTTCTTCAAGGTGGACTTGGGCAAAATATCGCGCGCCAAATAGCTGTTAATGCGGGTATCCCAAAGGAAAAAAGTGCGTTTACTGTCAACAAAGTTTGCGGATCAGGATTAAAGAGTGTTATCTTAGGAGCACAAGCTATTCTACTAGGAGATAGCGACATAGTAGTTTGTGGTGGTGTAGAAAATATGAGTGCCGCACCATTTGTAACTAGTTCACCTCGCTTTGGTCATAAACTTGGTAATTTTGAATTAGAAGATAGCGTTATAAAAGATGGTCTAACTGATGCTTTTGAAAATTATCATATGGGTATTACTGCAGAAAATATTGCTGAACAATTCAATATTACTAGAGAAGAACAGGATAGTTTTGCTTTAGCTAGTCAACAAAAAGCTAGTTCAGCTATAGAAAATAATAAGTTTGTTAATGAAATTACCCCTATCACAATTAAAACTCGTCGAGAAGAAATTATTTTCGATACAGACGAATACGTTCGCCCTGAAACAACCCTTGAATCACTATCAAAACTACGACCAGCATTTAAAAAAGATGGTACAGTAACTGCTGGTAATGCTTCTGGTATCAATGATGGGGCTGCATGCGTTATTTTAATGTCTGAAGATAAAGCAAACGAATTAGGTCTAGATATATTAGCTTACGTAGATGGCTATGCTACAGTTGGTTTAGATAATAAAGTTATGGGGCTTGGACCAATTCATGCAACTCAAAAAGTGTTATCAAAACTAAATCTAGATATTAAAGACATAGATTTATTCGAAATGAACGAAGCCTTTGCTTCACAATCTATTGCTGTTACACGTGAACTTGGCTTAGATAGTTCTAAAGTTAATATTAATGGTGGTGCAATAGCGTTAGGACATCCCTATCGGCGCAAGCGGTTGCCGTGTTCTAGTTACTTTAGTACATTCTTTAATTAACGAAAACAAAAATCGCGGAATATGCTCTCTTTGCATCGGCGGAGGACAAGGTGTCGCTATGGCAATTTCTAAAAAATAAAAATATGCTAATAGAGAAAGGTTTCTTCTCTATTAGCTCTTTTTTGTGTCTTTATTTAAGCTTAATTTAAGTATACTATATTAAAATTTGAGTGCTATACAACTTTTTAAAAATTTAATAGTCAAACTGTGGACTATTTTTAAAAAATCTTATACAATAGTAATTGCGATAATTTTTATTTTTGACATAAGTATATGATTATTATAAATCCATATACTACATAATATTAATATATTCTATACATACTATTTATAGAATAATTACGTAGATCGAAAGGTAAAAGGAAATGAAAATAGGAATTGATAAAATAGGTTTTGCCATGCCTAAGTATTACTTAGACATTCGCGATCTAGCGACTGCTCGTGGCATAGAGCCTGATAAATTTACTAAAGGATTACTTCAACTTGAAATGAGTATTCCACCTGTGTCTCAAGATATAGTTACTCTTGGGAGCTCAAGCAGCATTTGAAATTTTAGATAAAGAAGACTTAGAAAAAATTGATATGATTATAGTAGGAACAGAATCAGGTGTTGACCAAAGTAAAGCCTCTTCTGTATTTATTCATGGATTATTAGACATTCAACCATTTGTACGAGCTATAGAAGTTAAAGAAGCTTGTTACGGTGCAACTGCAGCTTTAGATTTTGCAAAAAATCATGTTATGAATAATCCTGAATCAAGAGTACTTGTTATCGCTAGTGATATCGCTAAATATGGAATCAAAGCTTCTGGAGAATCAACACAAGGAGCTGGAAGTTGCGCAATGTTAATTACTAGTAATCCTCGTATTTTAGAATTAAACAACGACAACGTATGTCTTACTCGCGATGTTATGGACTTTTGGCGTCCAAATTACTCTCAATATGCCTTTGTAGAAGGTAAGTTCTCTACTGAACAATATTTAGGTTGTCTTACTACTACATGGGATAAATATTTAGAGAAAAATAATAAACAATTAAGTGATTTTGATGCAATTTGCTTACACCTTCCATATCCAAAATTAGGATTAAAAGGTTTAAACACATTATTAGAAACAGAAGCTGATGACGCTATTAAAGAAAAATTATCAGAGCGTTTTAATGAGTCTATTTTATACAGCCAACGTGTTGGTAATATATATACAGGATCATTATTCTTAGGTCTACTTTCTCTATTAGAAAATAGTACTAACCTTAATCCTGGAGATAAAATAGCTTTATATAGCTATGGTAGTGGTGCAGTTGCTGAAATCTTCAGTATGACTTTAGTACCAGGATACGAAAAACAACTTAGACAAAATCGTTTTGACGAATTTAATAGTAGAACACGCATCTCTATAGAAGAATATGAAGAAATGTTCTTTAGAGACACTACTGTAGACAGCAAAGGAAATCTTGATATCTCTGACATTAAAGACGATAGCCGATTCGTATTAGAAAAAATTGAAAATCATAAGAGAATTTATAAAAAACAATTTTAAAAGAGGGAATTATGGGAAACATTTGGAGTAGATTTTATAAAAAGAATAGAGCCGAACGACTAGAAGTTATTGAACAAGCTAATATTCTTGAAGAAGAATATCTAAATTTAGTTAGAGATAATACTGTTTTAGATTACGATACCGCTAATAATATGGTAGAGAATGTTATCGGAACATTCTCTCTACCTTTTAGCGTGGTTCCTAACTTTGTTGTTGATAATAAAAGCTACGTAATCCCAATGGTAACAGAAGAACCTTCTGTTGTTGCAGCTTGTAGCAATGCAGGAAAAATAGTTGCTTCTTCCGGTGGATTCACGACTACAATCTATGATAGAAAAATGATCGGTCATGTTGCCTTGTACAATATTTCTGATACTGATTCAGCAGAGCAAACTATTCTTAAAAATAAAGATTTGCTTCTTAAAACAGCTAATGAAGCCTATCCTTCTATCGTTCAACGTGGTGGTGGTGCAAAAGATATCAACATTAGAGTTTTAACTAAAGATGGTACTACTTTTGTAGTAGTATATCTTATTGTTGATACTTTGGAAGCTATGGGAGCTAATATGTTAAATACTATGTTAGAGGCTCTTAAAGTTTCTCTTGAGTCCCTTACTGGTGGCATTGCTCTTATGGCTATACTATCAAACTACGCTACTAGTTCATTAGTTACTAGCAGTTGTGCTATTCCTTTTGAAAAATTAGGAGAAAATGGTAAATATTAGCTGAAAGAATTGAGCTAGCAAGCAAGTTCGCTCAAAGCGATGTATATCGTGCCGCAACACATAACAAAGGTATCTTTAATGGCATTGACAGCATTGTTATAGCAAGCGGTAATGACTGGCGAGCTATCGAAGCTTCTTGCCAAAGTTATGCTGTAAAAGATGGAAAATATAAAGGATTATCTACTTGGCGTTGCGATTTAGAAAACAGCCTATTAATCGGTGAATTAACTGTACCTATGCCAGTAGCAAGTGTCGGTGGTTCTATAGGAATTAATCCTAGCGTAAAAGTAGCACGCCAAATATTAAATAATCCTGATGCTAAAACTTTAGCAGGCATTATTACATCTGTTGGTCTAGCTCAAAACTTAGCTGCTTTAAAAGCTTTAGTTGGAGATGGTATTCAAAAAGGACATATGAAACTTCACGCTAAAGTCACTAGCTATTTTAGCTGGAGCTACTAATGATAATCTAGATTTAGTAGTTGACAAATTACGCGAACAAAAACATATGAACCTTGCTATCGCAAAACAAATAGTTTCTGAATTAAGTAATTAAAAATCAATATAACAAAAAACAACTTCAAATTTAGTTTTGAAGTTGTTTTTATATTTTCTTAATTTATTAAGCAGCTTTTTTATATCCTGCTCTAGCCGCAGCTTCTTCTGAGCTATAAACTACTACATTATTAGGTGCTACCTTATTATAAGATGGGATGCCCTGGAGTGTAGTATTGACCACTCTTCTTACTTGCTCTTACTACAACCTTTTTAGCTTTTTGTTGAGGTTGCACTTGTTTTTGCGCTTGAGATTGTTGAACTTGTGATTTCTCTTTATCTTTTGTTTGCTCCGCTTTTTCTTTGTCTGTAGACTTAGTATCTTTGTCTTCTTTATCTTCTTTATCTTTCTTTTGTTTAGTTTCTGCTTTTTTATTTGCAGCAGCTAGTTCAGCTTTTTTCTCTTCTTCATTTTTTTGTTGTTCTTCTGTTCTCTTTTGCTCTTCTAAAGATTTTCTTTCTTGCTCTTCTTTTCTCTTCTCTTGATTTATTCTTATATTTTCTTCTTTTAAAGCCGCACTATGACGTGATGTTCCAAACAAAGCAAAAGACATAACTATTGTTGCAAAAATACCTAGAACTACTTTTTTTAGTCTTGTTTTTCTCTGGATAAATTTTATTATAGGTGGACACAAAAAGATAAGACTTGGTACAAATATTACAAGCGCATAGACTATCCCTTGACTTACTAATACCATTAACGATATAAACATAAATATTATAAAAATTAACCATAAAATTATATGTCCGTACTTATGTATAAAATTTTTCACAGTTCTTCTCCTTATTAATTAATTCTCACTTTGACTATTTTAACATGTTTTATTAGAATATACAATTATTTTCATGTAATTTATACTTTTTATGCATAAAACACTGAATTATGTAAGCATTTTTGTTGTTAATTATCAAAATATTTCTTATAATTAATATATAACAATCATAAAATCGGGAGGATTATTACTATGACTTTTAAATTACCTGAATTACCATATAGCTTTCGATCACTTAGAGCCAGTTATCGATGCTAAAACTATGGAAATTCACCATGACAAACACCATGCAGCTTACGTTAACAACTTAAACGCTGCTTTAGAAAAACACCCAGAAGTTGAAACTGGATGTGTTTGTAAATTATTGAAAAATATCGAAAACGTACCTGCTGACATCCGTCAAGCAGTTATCAATAACGGTGGAGGACACCACAACCACTCTCTATTCTGGAAATCTCTAACTAAACCAGATTCTTCTGAATTCGGTGGATTAGTTAAAGAAAAAATCGATGCTGAGCTTGGTGGATACGAAGAATTCGTTAAAGCTTTCTCTACAGCAGCTGCTACAAGATTTGGTAGTGGTTGGGCTTGGCTTGCACTTGATAAAGAAGGTAAATTAGTTGTTACTTCAACAGCTAACCAAGACTCTCCTTACTTAACAGGTCTTACTCCAATCCTTGGATTAGACGTTTGGGAGCACGCTTATTACCTAAACTATCAAAACCGTCGTCCAGACTACATTAAAGAGTTCTTCCGTGTAGTAAACTGGGACTTCGTAAACGATCGCCTAGCTAAACGATTAAATAAATAATACAAGAAAAACAGTATAGACTTGAATTCAGTCTATACTGTTTTTTATTTAATTTCTATATACTTTTCCGTCTGACATTTTTCCATCAGCTGTTAAATAATAGCCATCTACCCACTGATTTCTTGCGTAGCTACCATCAGATCTTAAATAATACCAACCATTGTAATTTTTATCGAAAATCCATGTACTTGTTACCGTTTTACCATTTGTTGCATCTACCCATATATTTTTTACGTTCTTCCCATCTGATGCTATGTTGCAATCTCCCCCTGCAAGAAATCCATTCACTTTTCGCCATCTTTCCATCAGATTTAAGGTAATAATCATTATACCACTGGTTTTTTAAAGGTTTACCTCCCATACAATAATACCAGTCACTACCATTTATGCCAGCCATTAGTGACTGTTTGTGCAAAACTATGGTTTTCTGACACCCCCGCTGGTAGCAATATCCCTAAAGACAATACCGCTACAATAAGTTTTTTTAGAAATTTATTACTTTTCATTTGTTTCACCTCCTTTGTCTCTTCTTAGTTAAAGATTAACATGTTCTAAGCAGAAAATCAAACGCTTATATCCTGTTTTTTTATTTTTTATTCAAGAAAAATTTAAACTAAATTTAAACTATTTCTTATATAATTTTTAAGATTTATTAATAGCGTGTAGTTGGTCTATTTTTTAAATTAGCCAACTACCCTATTTTTATTTTATGAAATTAGATTTGATTTGGAGGAAAAACTATGAGTAATTGGAAAGCTATTGTTGCTTTTGTAGGGGTAGCTGTATTTTACGAAGTATTAGTTTTACTTTTATGGCTCGGCTTAAAATGGATGTTGACACCTTTTATCTCACCTAAAGTAAGATTAGTTCTTGGTATCTTATTCTTTATTTTTGCTAACTTTTCTATTTTAGCTTATATGCTTCGTCTAGGTGCTCCATGGGTAAACTATGGAAACACTTGGTATTTCTACTTCCTAATCGGCGTAGTTATAGCGATAATTTTATTAGTAGCAAGAGTAGTATTAAAGCTATTTAACCTTAACCTTTCTCAAGGTATAAGTTTAGGTATAACAGGTATATTCCTTGTCGGAATGACCACTTTAGGGTTATATTGGGCATACTCACCTATAGTTAAAAGTGAAACTATAAAAGTTGATAAAAAAATTGAAAAACCTATAAAAATAGCTATGATCTCTGACTTACATCTTGGAACATTTTTCGGAAATGGTCAACTTGAAAAATTAAATAAAATCATTGAAGAAGAAAAACCAGATGCTATCGTAATTGCCGGTGATATTATGGATGATGATATGGTTATGTATAAAAAGCGCAATATGGGTAAAACACTTAGCAAATTATCAGCTCCTCTAGGAGTGTACGCTACTATGGGGAACCATGACCGTGCAGCCCAAGAAATAGTAGAAGAAATATCTAAGACAGGTATTAGACCTCTATTTGATGAAAGTGTTAATCTGACTGATGATGTGATTCTTGTTGGACGTAAAGATAGAAGTGTTAGTAAAAATAGATTGGCTACAGAAGATTTATTAAAAAATGTTGACACAACCAAAACTACTGTTTTAGTGGACCATCAACCTGATGCTATTGACCATCACAGTACATTGCCTATAGATGTTCAGTTATCAGGGCATACACATCGTGGTCAAATATGGCCTATTAACTATATTACGGATAGAATCTACACACTTGATCATGGTTATGCTAAAATCAATAATAAACACTTCTTTACTTCTTCTGGATATGGTTTTTGGGGACCACCTTTTAAACTACAGCTCAAAGTGAAGTTTGGATGATAACTATTGAAGGTAAATAATAAAGAACAACCTAGAATTGATTTCTCAACTCTAGGTTGTATTTTTTATTCTCGATCGAATCTATTTTCTTCTTCTTCAATAATTTTTTTTGTAAAATACTCATCTATAGAATCCTTTTGCTGTAATTTATAATCATCTCTAATAGAATCCCATAGTTCTTTAGCAGTTTTTAAATCTACACCGTAATGCTCTCTAATTGTCTTAATATTCGCAATATCTCCTGCCTCTGGATTAATTACTTCTCTTAAATCAGAAAAATCTTCAGCAATTTCTTTCTTCACTTCTGAATTATAATTTGATCTTACTTCGTCTTTAATAGATTCCCATAATTCTTTAGTATCGCTAAGTAATAATTCTGGATATCTATCTCTTAATAATTTAATATTATTAATGTCTCCTTTTGAAGCATCAACAACAGAGAATAATTCATCTTTATAACTTTCTCTTTTTTTAGTTCTTCAAGTTTTTCTTTACTTACTTTTTTCTTTTCTTCAAACTCTTCCTTTGATTCACCATTTCTAGTTGAGAAGAAAATAAATATTACTAGTGCTAAAACAACAATTAACCCTATTTTCATACTTAAATACCTCTATCTTTCTTAATAATTTCTAATAACTTTTTAGCTTCTGGATATTGTAGAAAATAAGCCTTTCTTAATGTAGCTATATTTAATGCATCACTTTGGCTATAATCAATTAATCTTTCCAGTTCTTTCCTATAACTTTTACTTTGCAATCTTTCTAACGCTTCTTTACTTTTTGCTTTACGTTGCTTGTTCTTGTCTAATACTGATGAAATTATCGCATAAACAAATATAAAACCAAGCATAACATAAATAGTATTCATATTCATAGTTATATCTCCTTAGTGTTTCCAAATAAGTTATTATTATTATACACTTTTTTGTGATTTTTGTAAAATTGATATTTAGCCACTTTAACTATCTAAAAATTGATTTTTTAGCTATAATTTGTTATCATTAATTGTACTTTAATAGAAGGATTTGTAGAAAACTATGAAATTTTTTTAACTGATATAAACAATGAAAAATACACAGAATTTATTAAAAGCCATAAACATGGAAATATGATGCAAGCTATTGAATGGTCAGCTATTAAAAATACATGGGGAGCTGTTAGAGTCGCAGTATCTGATGATGAGGATAATATTATCGCCGCAGCTCAAGTTTTAACTCGTAAAGGACTTTGGTATGTGCCACGTGGTCCCAATCTTAGACTACAACAATAAAGAATTATTAGGATTTTTCTTAACTAATCTTAAAAAATTCGCTAAAACTAAACAGGCAAAATTAGTTAAACTTGATATCCCTATAGCTGTCAAAGATGAAAAATTAGCTAACTTTAAAGATGTTGATGTAGATCGTAGTAACGATGAATTAATAAAAACATTTAAATCTTATGGTTATAATCATAAAGGATTTAGCCTTGATATGAGTAGCACTATCCAACCTCGTTTTAATACTGTTACGAAGTTAGAGAAACCTATTCCTGATTTATTCTCAAAAGATACACGTCGTCTTATCCGTGATGCAGATAAAAAATTCGTTGAAGTTAGACGTTGCGGGAAAGAAAACTTGGATGATTTCTTATTTGCCTTAGCTTGTACTGAAAAGAGAAAAAACTATTTCACTTCGTGGACGTGAATATTTCGAAAATCTTCTTGATACATTTGGTGATAATGCCCTACTTTATATTTCTTATATAAATGTAGAAAAAGCTCTTAAAGAGTGTCATAATCGTAAAGAAAATTTAGAAAAAGAAATCGAAGAACTTGGAGAAAAATCTCCTAAGAAAAAACGTACTTTAGAAGAACAAGTAGCTGGAACAGATAAGTTAATCGCGCTATTTAATGGACTTGAGATTGAAGATAAGTCTAAAGACCAAGTAATTAGTGCTGCGATTACTATAGCTTATGGTAACCATGCAGAGATTATTTATGCTGGTATGAATGAAGACTTTGCTAAACTTCCTGCACAATATAAAGTATTTTCTGATACAATGAAAAAAGCCCAAGAAATGGGCATTAGCGAAGTATCTATGGGAGGAATCGAAGGAAGCCTAAACGATAGCTTACTAGGTTTCAAATCTAAATTCTCTCCTAATATTGTTGAATACTATGGAGAATTTGACTTAGTTATCTCTCATGTATTTAACCTAATGTATAATTATGGTCTACCTTTACGTAGAAAAATCTTAAAATTAATACATAGATAAAATTTAATCCCTAGAACAATATAGTTCTAGGGATTATTTTTATTCTATTATACTAATTTAAACACATCGTTTAAGTTTTCAGCCATTGTTGGGTGAGTAAAGATTTGGTCTCTAATATAAGTATATGGAATTTTGTTATCAATTGCCATTTTAATAATATTGATTATTTCTTCAGAGTTTTTACTAAATAATGTTGCTCCAAGAATTAAGTTAGTGTCTTTATCTACTACTACTTTAAAAATTCCACGTGGGTCTTGGTTTACAGCTCCTCTTGGCATATTCGCAACTAGTAATGATCCTACCGCTACATTGCTATATTGAGCTTTAGCTTCTTCTTCATGTAATCCTACATGAGATAATGCAGGTGAAATAAATGTAGAATATGGTACATTTTTACGATCAGCTGTAGTATATTCTTTTTTACCATGTAAGTATCCATTAACTATTCTAAAGTCATCTAATGACACATATGTAAATTGTAAACCGCCATTAACATCTCCTACTGCAAATACATTCTCAACAGCTGTTTGACAATACTCGTCTACAACAATTGATCCGTTAGGACGTAATTCGATATCTGTATTTTCTAAGCCTAGATTTTCTGTATTGGCGCGACGACCTGTTGCATGTAATACTGCCTCAAATTCTAATTCTCCGTGTTCTTCAGTTACTACAACAACATTTTCTCCGTTGTTACGAACTTCTTTAGTTGTAGAACCTAACTTAAATTCTACACCTGTTTCTTCTAAGTAACCTTTTGCTAATTCTGCAACATCTGCATCTTCTCTTACTAGTATTCTATCCGAATGATCGATTACTGTAACTTTTACTCCAAGACGAGAATATAAGCTAGCGAACTCCAGTCCGATATTACCACCACCGATAATACCTAATGTTTTTGGTGCTTTTTCTAATTTTTGTAATTCTGTGCTATCGTAAACATTTTTAGAAGTTGTTAATCCTGGAATTGGTAATACATTGTTTTTAGCTCCAGTGTTAATTACCACAACTTCTCCTTCTAATTGTTTAGTTTCACCATTTGCTGAGATTTCTACTACTTTATTTGAAACAAATTTTTGCACGAGCAGTATAAACGTCCACATTTGGGCTATTATCTAACATAGCAAAGTTTTTTTAGCGTTTAATTTAGCTACTACTTTATCTCTTGTAGCTTTAGCTTCATTGTAATCTTTTTTTATTATCTGCAGCTACGATAAGAGTTTTTTTGTTGGGATACATCCAATATTTATACATGTCCCTCCGTACATTGCGCTACTTTCTTCAACAACAGCTACTTTTTTACCTTCTTTAGCAAATGTAGCAGCTAATGTTTTCCCTGCTTTCCCAAAACCTATTACTAATAAATCATATTTAGACATAATTTTATACCTCATTTTTTATTATTTTTAAAAAATTAATCATTCTTGTTTAACCTTTAGTCTTTATTTTAGTCCTCTTTTGTTAACTATGCAATATATCTGCCTACAGCGTTTTCTTTAAATATTCTGATTTATTTAATATCAATTCTCAATAAAATTTGATATTCTTCGTTATTATGGTATAATATGCTTTGTATAAATTTGAAAATTTATGGAGGAGAATACAATGTCATTACCAAATTGTCCAAAATGTAATAGTGAATATACTTATGAAGATGGAACTATGTTAGTATGCCCTATGTGTGCTCACGAATGGTCACCAGAAGATACTAGCGATGTTGAAGAAGAAAAAGTATATCGTGATGCTAACGGAAATGTACTTCAAGATGGAGATACAGTATCAGTAATCAAAGACTTAAAAGTTAAAGGTAGCTCTTCGACTCTAAAACAAGGAACACGTGTTAAAAAAACATTAGACTAGTCGATGGAGACCATAATATAGACTGTAAAATCGATGGTTTTGGTGCTATGAAACTAAAAATCTGAATTTGTTAAAAAAATATAACAAAAATATTTACAATAAATAATTTTTAAGCAGTAATTTTAGAAAATCAAAACATTTATAACTAATTATAGATTTGCTAATTTTACTGCTTATATTATATCTAAATTCAGTTAAAATTCTACATTAAGTATGAAAACTATTATTTTCAACGATTTCATGTATTCTACTATTTACAAAACATATTTTTTCTTGTATAATATACACATGTCTTTTTAGAAAATACAATTGTAAAATTAGTTAATTGTTATAACTTAACATTATTAAGTTATTCAATTTATCTAATTAAAAAATATAGTAAAAGGAGAATTTTCTATGAGTTTTTATAAAAAAATGCCATTAATAGTAAAACTTATTTTAGCTGTTGCTCTTGGGATTGTTTTAGGAAGTGCTCTTCCTACTTCTATCATTAGAGGATTCGTAACTTTCTCAACAATTTTCAGCTCATTCTTAGGTTTCACTATTCCCACTTATTATTGTAGGGTTTATCGTACCAGGTATTAGCCAAGTTTCTAACAATGCTGGTAAACTTCTTGGGCTTTCTACAGGAGTTGCTTATGTGTCTACACTTATCGCTGGAACATTCGCTTTCTTAGTATCAAAAGTAGTTTTACCAAACATACTTGCTAATTCTTCACTACAAACATTCCAAAACCCAGAAGACTTAATGCTTAAAGGTTATATCGAATTTAAGATGACTCCTATCTTCGATGTTACAACAGCACTTGTTATCTCATTTATTCTAGGTATCGGAATTTCAGCAACACAATCTGAAAGCTTAAAACAAGGATTCAATGACTTTGGAGAAATTATCGAGAAATTACTTTCTTCAGTAATTATTCCATTATTACCATTCTACATCCTTGGGGTATTTATGAATATTACTGCTTCTGGTGAAGTATTCAAGATTCTAAAAATCTTCGCTATGGTATTCGTTCTAATTATCTTATTACACTTTATTATTATTGCTGTTCAATACACAGTTGCAGGTACAGTTAATGGAAGAAATCCATTTAAAATGCTTGTTAACATACTACCAGCATATATGACAGCTATCGGTACACAGTCATCAGCTGCTACTATCCCAGTAACACTGAAAAGTGCTAAGAAAATGGGTATTGATAAAAATATTGCAAACTTCACTATTCCGTTATTTGCAACTATTCACCTATCAGGTAGTACAATTACATTAACTACTTGTGCATCTGCTGTTTACTGGTTACAACACGGGGCTGCATTCCCATCAACAGTAGTAATGATTAAATTCATCCTACTTCTAGGAGTTACAATGGTTGCCGCTCCAGGTGTTCCTGGTGGTGCTGTAATGGCAGCTCTTGGATTACTACAATCAGTTCTTGGATTCAATGAAGTTATGTTATCACTTATGATAGCTCTTTATATCACTCAAGATAGCTTCGGAACTGCATGTAACATCTCTGGAGATGGTGCTTTATCAGCTATCGTTGATAAATTAAATAGAGTTTTCTTTAAAAAAAGATAAACAACAAGACTTAGCATAAAAAAATAAATAGTAAGCAGAAATTTCTGCTTACTATTTATTTTAGTTTATATTTTAATCTTACTGGATTATGATCACTATATCTGTAATCTTGACCTAAAGTTTCTACACTAACCACTTCGATATTATCACTTACCATATAACCATCAATAATAAATCCATAAGTCCCTTCACTACCACTTACGTATGGTTTATTATTAAGCCTCGCTGAATTTTTACTTTCATCATAAACCAATTTAAATCCTTCTGGAATTAAACTCTTATCAAAGTTCTCTGCACGCCATAGATCCTCTGGAACCTTATTGATTTCTTCTTTAGATAATGTTTTTAGCGATTGGTTAAAGTCCGCACCTACCAGAACATAATTTCCTTTTTTGTACTCTTTTTGAACAAATTCTACTAGCTGTTTAGTTTGAGCTATTTTACCCTTATTTTCCTTATCATATGCATCAAAGTGCGCATTAATAATAACTAATTGCTTATCACTATTTTCAACTTTACTATAGATAACTGAAAATCCACGTTTTAAATTCGCTAATTTTTCAGGGAAAGTAAATGGAATTGGCATTTGATAACGTTCTGCACGATCAACATTGTGTTTTGTAGCTGTATAAATACCACTATTTACCTTACCTAATGTTGGCCATGGATAAGGAATATACTTAACTTTAAAATTATATGCCAAAATACTATTTAAACCTAGTTCTTTATCTAAATATGATACTTGGTTAATGTTATAACTACGTTTTGAATCTTCATCAACTTCTTGTAACAAAGTAATATCTGCATTTTCATCTTTAATTATTTGGGCTATATTTTTAATATTTTCTTCTACATGGGCTTTATCAAGCGGTAAGACCATCTTTCCTCCATCCATAAAGAAATCTTCGTCTTTATCAAGACCAGCATACCCAATATTCCAATCAAAAGCGGTGTACTCTTTACCTATCTGCACACTCTCACTTTGCTGTTTTATAGTATTTTGTAAAGTTAACTCTTCTACATCTTGTGGTTTATACTCTGTCGCCATTAAATACCCTACTAACGCTCCAAAACATAAAACTAGCGTTAAAAGTATACTACCTAATATTTTAAATAATTTCTTCATAGAACCTCCTTAGATTTAATTCACTATTTTTCTAAAAAAGATTGATTACATAGCTTTCCTAATTTTATATATTTAGGTTGGTTACAAATCAATCTCTCTATCATTATTTTTCTATTTGTTTTTTATCGGGAACTTGAGATATGATAATACCAGCAAACACTATTAACATACCTAATCCTTCTCGAATACCTACATGTTCATTAAGAATCAACACTCCACCAATTACTGCAACTATCGACTCTAAACTTAAAATAAGCGACGCTGTATGAGGTGGTACATTTTTTTGTCCTACTATTTGTAAAGTGTACCCTACCCCACTTGAAAGGACACCTACAGCTAGTAATGGCCAAATCACACTTAGTATATCCGCAAGTATAATATTTTTCAGTAAAGACAGCTAATACTAAACTAAGAACTGATACAACTACTAATTGAACAATTGATAAAAACATTGAGTTAACTCTTGCAGCTGAATAATCAATAACTATTATATGAATACCGAAGAAAAGTGCACTAATAAGAACAACTATATCTCCTATTTCTAAGCTGAATTCCTCTTTTACTGAAATAAAATAAAACCCAATTACCGCTAATACTAATCCGATAATAAAAAATTTATTTAGCTTGTTACCTAGAAAAATCCCAATAAATGGAACGAAGCATATATATAATACTGTAATAAAACCTGCTTTCCCTGCTGTTGTCATACCCACACCTACTTGTGATATGTACATTGAAACAAATAGAATAATTCCACATATTATACCTAAAATCCATTCTTTTTTCTTAGATACTTTCATTGCAAGATTCTTTGGATCTTGACTTTTATATAATGCTGGCATTAATACTGCAGAAAGAATAATAAAAACAACTGCAATTACTGATCTAATTCCAACTACTGTAAGTGGTCCAAGAACTTTACTAGCAATATTTGCCAAATAAACGCAAGTCCCCAAACGATTGTTACCATAATTAACAAAACCTTTCTGAAATAAATTTTCTCACACTACACTCTCCTTTATTTTGATTTAATTCTTATCCTATACCATTGTATATTTTTAAAGATAAAAATTCAACTATAATTACTAATTTTTAAAAAAGATTTAAAATTTTAATTTTAGATATAAAACCCCATAAATAAGAAGGTTATGTAAAGATACATCCTCTACATAACCCCTTACATAATACTATATTAAGATTACTCTTTTTCTGGAGCATCTTTAATTAGTTCTAATTTTTCAACTGTTAAGTATCCTTTTGTGAAATCTTCTACGTTAAGTTTTTATTAGAATTATTAAAAAAACGACATAGATAACCTTAGCTATCTATGTCGTAATAGTAATCTATATTATTTAGCAGATTCTTGAGAATTTAATTCTAAAGCATGTAGTTTTTGTTGACCTTTACCAAGTTTTTCTCTGGGATTTAGTGCTTTAACACGTTTGTTAACCCAAGTTAAGCTCAGTATCCCAGCTTAATGGGAAGTATGGTAATTCGTCAGCAACTAAGTTGTCAAATTTGTTGTAAGCTTCTTTTAGTTTAGCATCGTCGAAACATTGCGTCAGAACTTTGCTCTTTGAAACGCTTCATCAAATGTTGAGCTTGTGTAACGGTATAAGTTAAGTGGAGTTTTACGTCCTAACATGCTTGAACGGTCAGGGTTTAGTACCCTAATGTCCATGCACCTTGGAAGATATCGATAGATTTATCCCCTGCTAATAGACGAGAAGAGAAGTCTTTTGGAGACATTAATTTACCGTCTACTAATTGAACATCTAATCCTACTTCTTTCCAAGCTTTGATGAATGTATCAGCTAATGCTTGGTCATAGTCAGCCCCTGTGTTACGGATTGCGAAGTTAAATGTTACTTTTTTACCGTTTTTATCTTCACGTAGTCCATCTCCATCAGTATCTTTATATCCTGCTTCATCTAATAATTTTTTAGCTTTTTCTACATCTTTTTTAACTGCAGTAGCATTTTCATTTTGTAATTTACCAGTTGCTGGTGGATACATACCTGAACCAGTTGGTGTGAAACGTAATCCTTTGAATACTTTTTCATTGATTTGATCACGGTCTACAGCTAATTCAAATGCTTGACGTACATTTTTATCTTTTAGTTTAGAATCTGGATCTTCCACGTTTTCAGATTTCTCTTTATCCCATTGTCCAGTTCTGAATCCTACATATGATAAGTAGTATGATGGTTTACTTACAAAGTCCCCATTTTTAAGGTCTTTAGAGCTATCCCATACATTAGCAGTTACTCCAGGTAACACGTCTACATCACCATTTTTGATCACTGAGCTTGCTTGAGCTGGTGATACAACTTTGAATTCAATTTTCTTAACTTTTACATCATCTTTTTTGTAGTAGTGAGGGTTTGCTTCTGCAAGAACACTTTCACCATTTACTTCTTTAGCGATTACATAAGGTCCATATGATAATGGTTTTTTATTTAAATCAGCTTCTGCAAATTTAGCAAAATCTTTTGAAGCATCTGCTACTTGTTTTGCATTAAGAACATTAGTAATCCATCCTTCACCAAATAGAACTGAAGGTTTGATTTCTGTATATTTAACAACTACAGTTTTATTATCTTTTTCTGTAATACCAGAAATTTTGTCAGCTTTTCCTTCGTGGTAATCTTTCATACCTTCAATTAAATCGAATGCATTAGTATAACGTGCATTTTCTTTAAATTTAGGGTTACCCATTAATTCATATGTAGCAACGATATCTTTAGCTGTTACTTCACTACCATCACTCCATTTAAGATCTTTATGAACTGTAAATGTAATTTCTTTTTCTCACGATCTAAGTGGAATTTAACCGGATCGTCTTCGTTATCTTGTTTTACTTTACGCTCGTCATCAGTAGAGAATGTATCTCCCACAACATTTCCGATTACTTCATTATCTGTTTGTTGTGTTAAGAAGATTGGGTTCCACATACCTGTTAATGGTGTTGGTGAAAGGATACCATATTTTAATGTAGCTCCGTCTACCGCTGAACCACCGTTATCTACCTCTGTTTTAAACTCAACTTTCGCTTTTGGTGCATTTTTTGAGCTAGAATTGTTTGAAGTAGAGCATCCTGCTAAAATAACTGATAGAGCCATCGCAGAACTAAATACTTTTAAAAATTTACTCTTTTTCATTTACTATTTCCTCCAAATAATATAAATATACTTAAAATTTAACGTAAAGATATTCTAACATTATTTTTAAAATAAGTCAATATAATTGTCAGAAAATTTTTGAAAAATTTAAGTCTATTCTTCTCAATAGTTTGATATAATGCGTTTTATCAAATTAAAAATAATATAGATTTTTTGTAACTCTGATATGAAAAGATAATTATTTTCAATAAATTCCCGTAAAAAAATACACCCAAGCAATAATTGCTTGAATGTATTTTTATTGTTATTATTTTGCCCCAGTGTCAGAAGTTAATTCTAATTGGTAAAGTTTTTGTTCCCCAAGATTCATTTTATTCAGGTCTAAGTTTTTAACACGTTTGTTAACCCATGTCATTTCTGTAGACCAGCTGAACGGTAACCATGGAACTTCATTAGCAAAATCAGTATCAAATTTTCTATATGCTGCTTTTAGTTTTTCATCATCAAACATATCTTGAGAATTTAAAGCTTCTAAGTTTTTAGTTAGCGTATCACTTGTGTAACGAGTGTAGTTAAGCGGTGATGTTGGTCCTATTAATCCTGATGGGTTTGGATTAGATCCATAGTCCCCAAGCTCCTTGGAAGATATCGATATTTGGATCATCTGCTGTTACACGTTGAGACCAATCTTTAGGTGACATTAGTTTACCATCTACTAATTGAACATCTAACCCTACTTCTTTCCAAGATTTAATGAATGTATCAGCTAATGTTTGGTCAAAGTCTTGACCTACATTACGGATTGCGAAGTTAAATGTTAATTTCTTACCATTTTTATCTTCACGTAGTCCATCTCCATCAGTATCTTTTAATCCTGCTTCATCTAATAGTTTTTTAGCTTTTTCTACATCTTTAGTAAATTTCTTACCATCTTTGTTGTAAAGCATTGGTCCACGACGTGGTGGATATAATCCAGAGTCAGTAGCTGTGAAACGTAATCCTTTGTAGATTTTTTCATTAATTTGATCCCAGTCAACTGCATAACCAAATGCTTGACGAACTCTGACGTCTGCTGCTTTAGCGTTAGGATCAACAACACTTTCACCTTTCTCTTTATCATATTTACCAAGTTTGAATCCTACATATGACATATAGAAGTCTGGTTGTCCTAAAACTGCTCCGTTTTTAGCATCTTTAACACCTTCATATACTCCAGTTGTTAGAGATTTCATGTAGTCTATTTCTCCGTTTTTAATTACTGCACTTGCTTGCGCTGGAGATACTACTTTATATTCAATTTCTTTAATTTTTACATCATCTTTTTTGTAGAAATATGGATTAGCTTTTGCTAATACACTTTCTCCGTTAACTACTTTATCAAAGTAATAAGGTCCGTATGATAATGGTTTTGTATTTAATTCTGCTTCTGAGAATTTAGAGAAGTCTTTTGAAGCAGCCTCCACTTGATCTTTATTTAAGAATGTTGAGATAAAACCAGAACCCCATAATAATGATGGTTTAATTTCTGTATATTTAATTACTACTGTTTTGTCATCTTTTTTAGTAATACCTGAAATGCTTGAAGCTTTTCCATCGTGATAATCTTTCATACCTTCGATTACTTCAAATTCATCAGTATAACGCACGTTATCAGTATATGCTTTATTACCCATTAAGTTATATGTAGCAATAATATCATCTGCAGTTACATCTTTACCATTACTCCATTTCAGGTCTTTATTAACAGTAAGTGTAACTTCTTTTTTATCTTTATCTAAGTGGAATTTTACAGGATCATCATCCACGTCTTGTTTTAGACGGTATGATTCATCTGTTGAGAATGTTCCCGCCATTGTATCTTCCATAACATAATAGTCTGTTGCTTGAAGGTAAAATACAGGGTTAAACATACCTGTTAATGGATCTGCACTCAGAATACCAACTTTCAATTTACCATCTTGAATAGCAGTTCCTCCGTTATCTACTGACGTTTTAAACTCAACAGCTCCTTGACTTGCTGATTTGTTACTTGCACTTGAACATCCTGCTAGTAACATAGTGAGAGCCATAGCTGAACTAACAACCTTTAACATTTTTCTTCTTTCCATATACCAATTTCCCCTCTATGCACCTGTATATACATAGCCTTTCTTTGATGTGTTTTACACATTATAGCAAACAAATTATTCACCGTCAAACTATTGTCAGAAAATTTAACATCATTGTTTACATAATTATATGAATTTTCTTATTTTTCGCTTCAAATCAATATTTTTAAATCTTTAAATCTCTATTAAAACAAAAAGTAAAATAGACAAAACTAATCATCTATTTTACTTTTTTTTATTATTTTTTAAATTCCACACCATTTTGAATAAGTCTTAAGATTGTTTTTCTCACCTATTCCTTCTAACTTTAATACGTCCTTTTTTTATTTACTTCAGCGAAATCATCTTTAGTATAGAATCCATTATTTCTAAATATATATATTTTTATTTTTCTATACCTTTAAAAAAATTTCTTTTTTTCAAAAATTAAATTTTCTATCAATTTTTTTGAACTCTTCCTTCGGAAGCTTTATTATTCGCAAAGTATTTCATATAATCATAATGATACAATGTTAAGATATACTGATCTATCGTTCTAAATGCAAAGATAACTCTATCTAATTTGTTTTTTTAGATTTTTTTAGGTGTTTTTTTCTACTAAATCTACAGGTATTTCACTTGCATTTATATGTTCAACTAACTTATTATTAATTAATTTTATACATTCAAAAATAATAGTGAGCTAAAGGTATATTTCCTTTAGTTATATAATTAGAAACTAGCAACATAAGTAGCGCTTCATCTTTTTTATAATCATAACTTTTTACCAGTTTTAGTAATTCTTCTTCCATATCACTATATAAATATGCTTTCCCAAGTTTATATTTCACATCATATTTATCACTTGGGTTTACTTTTAAAACTAATGAGAAGCAATCAATTGCTTTTATATAAAAATTTTGAGTTAAGTATAAGCTACCTAACATATTTGTTAGCCTTAATTGACGGGTTTATATCCTTATCATCAACAAAAGCCACATCACCGCTTTCCAACGCTGCATCTTCTAGTTTACCCTCTACTTTCATAAGTTCAAACTCTAAATCATAAACTTCTTTAATCAATAGTTCGTCTATAGAATCTACAGGAGGGTATTCTTCATATTTTTCTTCCTCTTCTTCATTATTATTTGATAGTTCTAACATATTTTCATATTCATCAATATTACTATTTATTGTTTCACTACAACATTTTAAAAACTCTTCCAAGGCGTCCTCTACGCTAGAAAAGTTATTTAGCACTAGAAATTCTTTCCAAAGTTGGATTAGTAACTTATTATTTATATCTTTTTCCATATTTACTACTCCTCCCTAAATTCAACACCATTTTTTATTAATTTATTAACAGTTCCTACTCCGATACCTTCTAAATCAAGTACTTCTTCTTTAAATAGATCTAAAAAACAATCCTTATCTACTAAAGCTGCTTCCCATAAAATAAAAATCTGTTTTTCACCTATTTGTTTAAATGTAGGATCACAAAACATATCCATCGGCGTAACTTCATCACGTTTTAAATAACGTCTAATTTTTCTATCATTTATAGGGGTTCTTTTTCTCAGGCTAGCGATTATATCAAAGAAGTACTCTTTATTAAAAAGGTCTTCAAAATCACAGAAAGCTCGAATTATTTGAGCGTATTTTACCCTATCTTCTCCAGAAATATGCATAGATTTTTTTGGAGGATTCAATATTTTTTCTAAATGAACATTTAAATATTTATTAGTTCGTCTTAATTTTTCAAAATAAGCAAAGGCAGCTTCCTCTTCTTGAACTAATATATGATAGAAAAATTTTGATAGTATAATAGTTTCATCATTTTTTAGTTCATCCCCTAGGCTGCTATAGTGAATATCATAATCACTAAATTTATTATTTAATAAATATGATATTAAAAATTTACGATGCATATCAATAAAGAAACGTTCATTAAAAAAATCAAGATACTTATAATAACTTCTTGGCGCTCTATTATAAAGTTTATTCTCCATATAAAATTGCGCAAGGTGACTTGAAACACGATATTCGAATGGATTTACTTCTACATCAGATATTCTATACAATTTAATAGGAAATCCCTCGGTTTCCTTCCTAAGTTCAATTATCTTTTTCTCTTTTACATACTCCTCATCATTACTTGCTAATATAGCAAAAACTCTCGCCTCTATATTATAGATAGATTCTTCTAAAGCTTCATTTAATAAATTTCTTGCTCTTCCTTCACTATCAAGAAATCTACAAAATAATTCTAAACTCCTAATAAAATCTTCTGCATTATTTTTTTATCATTAAACTCTATTTTATTATAGAAGTCTAATCCACTAATCTTTAAAACTTCTGATACTGAAATTTCCTCTTTAACTTTTCCACCAGGAAAATTAATTATCTTCTTATTTTTCGACATAAATCACTCCCCCATTCTGTTATTATGTTGTAATTTCATTATAACACTTTTCCGTATAGTCTGCTACAATTTAAGCTAGTATATACATTCAATAAAAATCTGTAATTTTAATAAAAAAACAACTTGATTACACTTCAGATGAAAAAAATTAAAAAAACAAATATATTTTTGTTTTCAATATATAACCTATAATATTTTTTTAAAAAAATTTTTTTCTATAATAATCTTACTATACTCTAAAAAAACTATTTTGTTAGTATTGTTTTAGTTATTTTAATTAATAAAATAAAAATTAAGTATCTATTTTCTCTGAAAACATTTGTTATTTTGCTACTTTTCGTGATAATATACATCTATACAATATTTTAAGGGGGCACATAAATGCTAAATGAACGAAAAAAATATTCATTAAGAAAATATAAAGTAGGATTATTTTCAGTATTAGTAGGTGCTGGTTTTGCAGTTTCAACTCAAAACGGAGCACTTGCTGCAGAAGTAGAACATGCGGCGACTCCTATTGTTTCTACTACCCAATCTAACACTACTGAAGCAACTCCTGAACCTGAAAAAATTATCGAGAAAAAAGCAGAAAACACTATTCAATCTACTCCACAAGCTGAAAAAGTAGAAGTAAAGCAAAATAATAAAGCTCAAGCTAGTGGAACTCCAGCAAGTAATGATGTAACAATTAACAATACAGCTGATACTACAATCGCACCAAATACTAACCCAAATAAAGTAAGCGAAGAAAACTCACTTATTAATGTTCAACCTCTTTGGGATAAAGGCATTAAAGGTCAAGGTCGCGTAGTAGCTGTTTTAGATACTGGTTTAGATATCAGCCACAATCTATTCCAACTACTAGATAAAAGTAAAGCCCGCTATAAAAACGAAGCAGAATTAGAAGATGCAAAGAAAAAAGCTGGTATTAACTATGGTAAATGGTACAATGATAAAGTAATTTTTGCATACAACTACAGTGATATGAATGATGATATAAAAGAATTTGATACTTTATCTCACGGTACTCACGTATCTGGTTCTGCAGTTGGTAATGGTACTGACCCTGCCCCAACTGGAGATATTATTAAAGGTGTTGCACCAGAAGCTCAGCTAATCTTTATGAGATTATTCTCTGAGAAAAAAGGTGGTACTCAACAAAGTTTCACTATGGTAAAAGCTATTGAAGATGCCGTAAAACTGGGAGCTGATACCATTAATATGAGTTTTGGTTCTCCTACTGGTATGATCGATGATCTTGATGATGCTACTCGTGCAGCTTTAGAAAAAGCACGTAAGGCTGGGGTTACTATTGTGACAGCTGGAGGAAACTATGCGACAAGTGGATATTGGCATGCTAAACCAAAAGCTGATGCTCCGGACTACGGTACTGTTAACACACCAGCAGTCGATCCAAACGTTCTTGCAATTTCTGCATACAATGCATCAGTTACACATAAAACATCTATCTCACTTGATGTTCCTCAACTTAAAGACAACGCTGACTTAAATAATGGTCATTCTGATATCGTCCACTATTTATTAACTTTCAACGCTAAAGGAGATCAAGATTACGTTTATTTACCACTAGGTGAAGCTGGTTCTTATAGCGATAAATCTGTAAAATGGTAAAATTCGTACTAGTTGAAAGTGGCGGTTCAGTTACTGATAATGACAAATTAGTTGAACTTAGAAAAGCTGGTGCAAAAGGTGTCCTTATTTATCAAAATAAAGAACAAGGTGATACTCCTACTAAACTATACCTAGGAGGTTATGAAAGTTCATATATTCCTGTAGGTATTATCGGTAATAAACTAGGTGTAGAGCTTGCAGCTAATGCAGGAAAATATAAATTAAATATTAAAGACACAGTAGTTAAAGAACCATATAAAGATGCTAAAAAAATGCTATACTTCTCTGGTTGGGGTGTTTCTACTGAAGGGGAACTTAAACCTGATGTTGCCTTCCCTGGTGGTATGATTTACTCTTCAGTTAACAATGGATTATATTATATGAACTCAGGAACTAGTATGGCTACTCCACATGCTGCTGGATCTGTAGCTCTTGTTAGACAAGTATTAGAAGAAAGATTCCCTAATTATTCTAAAGAACAATTAGAATCTCTACTGCAAAACCTAGTAATGAGCACTGCAAAGCCAGCTGTTAATCCTGAAAATAATACTTACTACTCTCCTCGTCAACAAGGTGCAGGGTTAGCTGACGTTACGGCAGCAGCGTATGGGGACTTATACTTAACAACAAAAGATAAGAAACCAAGTATTACTTTAGGGAATGTTGGAGATAAGTTTGAATATGAAGTTACAGTACATAACCTTTCTAATAAAGATAGAAAATTAGACTATAATACTGTTGTAAACACTGATGAAGTAGTTGATGGTAGAGCAACTCTTAAAGCAAAACAACTTGCTGATATTAAAGGTGAATCTATTATTGTTCCTGCTAACGGCTCAAAAACTATTAAAGTTAGTGTAGATACTTCTAAATATTCAGATGAGTTAAGTAAGCTAATGAAAAATGGATACTTCCTAGAAGGTTTCACATTCTTTAAAGATAGCGAAACTAAAAAAGAAGTAGTTAGCGCCCCATTCTTAGGATTCAAAGGTGCTTTCCAAGACTTACAAGCTATAGAAAAACCAATTTATAACTTCAAAGATAATGAAAAACCTTTCTACTATTACACAGATGATAAGGCTGATACTCCTACTAAAGATGAAGGAAACCACTTCACATCACTAGTATCTGATGTATATACTAATGGTAATTATAATGAAGCTATCTTAGGTGAAAATGGTAAAAATATGATGCAAACAAGCTATACTTCTCTCCTAATGGTGATGGAAACTATGATTCAGTTAAACTAAAAGCTGTTTTACTTCGTAATGTTGATAATATTCACGTAACAGTGTATAAAAAAGATGATGTTAATAGAACTCAACCTATTTTTGAATCTGGTAATGAAAGTCAACGTAAATCAGACTATGGTTGGGCTATGAACGCACGTAGTGCAGTTGTTTCTTCATCTGATTGGAATGGAAAAGACAAAGATGGTAACGTAATGCCAGACGGTGAATACCAATACGTAATTACATATAGACCAAGTGCTGCTGGCGCTAAAAAACAAGAACTTAACTTTATAGTTAAAATCGATAAAACAGCCCCTACTCTAGAGAAAAAATCAGACCTATATAATAAAAAAACAAGAGTATTTAACCCAGGTAAAGTTATCGAAAATGGTAGTGGTCTTGATGATACTTCACTAACATATACTAAAGATGGAGAAGAAGTAGAAGTTAAAAAAGAAAAAAATGGAACTTATAAACTACCAGAAGGTGTAGATTTAAGCACTGTTCGCTTTTATATTTGGGACAAAGTTCAAAATATGACTACTCTAGATATAAATGGAAATCTAGTTGTTGCACCAACTACCCCTTCTAATAATACTAATAACAATACTACAACGCCTGCAGAAAAAGATACTAACGGTCATATCGAAGTTAAATTTACCGATGATTCATCAGGTGCTGACTATGGAATGTATCCAGAAATTACTCGTTATATCGTACTTGATGAAAATGGTAAGAGAGTTGATGTTGAGTTAAACAAACACTACGAATCAACACTTCCTACTTTACCTTATGGTAAATATACTATAAAAATAGTTGATCAAGATCAAAAAGTAACGTGGGTATCTTCACCAGAAGCTACTGTTACTATCGATAAAGATAACCCTCAAAAAGTTGTTGATTTCAGGTTTAATTATGCTGATACTAATAGATTAGATGTAACCTTTAACAAAACTGTTCCAGAAGGAACTAAAGTATTTGCGGTAAGTAAATCTGGTAAAGAATATGAGCTAACACTTGGTAAGTATAATAAACAAGCATTTGAAAAACTATTATTAAACGGTGATTATACTATTCGTATTGAATTACCTGAAGGCTATACAGCAGATAAACAACTTTGATTATGCTATAACTAATGGTATCCATAATGTAAATATCAATATTACAAAGCTAAACGCTTCTCCTAGCGAGGATAACACTAATACTGATAATAATAACAGTAACAGTAACAATAACGATAGCAATAATAATAGTAATAATAATGATAATGATAATAACAGTAATAGCAACAATACTAATAATACAAATAGCAATAAATTACCTAATAACGAAAACACTAAACCACTTTATGTTGATCAAGATGGTAAGAAAATCCCTACATCTAAAGTTTCTAAACCAACTTCAAAAGTATTACCTCAAACTGGTTTAGATCAAGCAAGTGGAATTGCAGCTACTGGTTTTGCAGTTGTCCTTGCTGGAATTGCTTTAGCAGTAAGAAAACGTCAAGGAAATAAATAATTAAATTATAAAACGGATTTGAAATTTCAAATCCGTTTTTTTATATTCTATTAAACAAAAAAAGACTAATCGCCAAATGTATTGACGATTAGCTTTTTTAAAAACTATCTAGTTTTATTTTTCTTTTCTTCTTCTTGCTGCAGCAACTAATCCACCTAGAACTAGTAATCCAAATCCTGCTAAAGTAGAGTGTGTTTCTGCTTCACCTGTATTTGCTAAACGTTTAGCTTTAGGTTTCGCTTGAGGTTTTGCTTTTTGAGCTTTCTCTACTGATGGCACTACTGGTTTAACTGGTTCGTTTGGTGTTGGAGTTGGTACTGGAGTTACAACTTTTTCATAAATATGAGTTGTATTTCCTTTTTCATCAGTTTTCGTTCCTACATATGCGTAACCTGGAATATCTTTTTTCTCTACAGTTCCGTCTACTTCTGGGTATCCTGGAATTGCATTTCCTTTGTTATCTACATATTTAGTACTTGGTGTTACTGTTGGTGTGTATGTAGCTGAAACTTTTGTTCCATTCTTATCTTCACGAACTACTGTTACTGAAGGTGCTTTACCTACAAATTCAGGTTCTGGTTTGAATGTTACTGTTCCGTCTTTAGCTACTGTATATGTTCCTACTCCATCAACTTTCTTAGTTGTTGATCCATCTTCGAATGTTGCTGGCACTTCATCATTCATTGGCACCTCTGGGTTACCTGGTGTGAATGTTGGTTTTCCTGTTTGTTCTTGACCTTTAGGTCCGATAGATTCAGCTGGTTCTCCAGTTGGTGTAACTGGTGTTACTGTTGGTGTGTATTTAGCAGTAATTGCTGTTCCATTCTTATCTACACGTTTAACTGTTACTCCAGTTGCTGTTCCTGTGAATGATTTTTCTGGTACGAATGTAACTGTTCCGTCTGGCGCTACTGTGTATGTACCTTCTCCATCTACTTTCTTAGTTGTTGATCCATCTTCAAATGTTGCTGGTACTTTATCATCCATTGGTACTGCTGGGTTCCCAGGTGTAAATACTGGTGTACCTATTTGTTTTTTACCTTGTACATCTGTTGATGTTACATCTTCTGATGTAGGTGTAACTGGTGTTACTGTTGGTGTATATGTAGCTGATGCTTTTGTTCCATTCTTATCTACACGTACTACTGTTACCGCTGGTGCTTTACCTACGAAACTTGGTACTGGTTTGAATGTTACTGTTCCATCTGGTGCTACTGTATATGTTCCAACTCCATCAACTGTCTTAGTTGTTTTTCCATCTTCAAATGTTGCTGGTACTTTATCATCCATTGGTACTTCAGGGTTACCTGGGTTGAACATTGGTTTACCTGTTTGTTCTTGACCTTGAACTCCTGTTGATTCCGCTGGATCTGCAGTTGGTGTTACAGGAATTACAGTTGGAGTGTATTTAGCTGATGCTTTTGTTCCATTCTTATCTACACGTACTACTGTTACTCCAGTTCCTTTACCTGTGAATGATTTTTCTGGTACGAATGTAACTGTTCCATCTGGCGCTACTGTGTATGTACCTTCTCCAGGAATAGTCTTAGTTGTTGATCCATCTTCAAATGTTGCTGGTACACTATCATCCATTGGTACTACTGGGTCACCTTCTGTAAATGTAGGTTTTCCTGTTTGTGTTTTACCTTGGATATCTTCTGATGTTACTTCTTCACCTGTTGGTCTAACTGGTGTTACTGTTGGTGTATATTTAGCTGAAACTTTTGTTCCATTCATGTCTTCACGTACTACTGTTACTGAAGGAGCTTCTCCTACGAAACTTGGTACTGGTTTGAATGTAACTGTTCCGTCTGGTGATACTGTGTATGTTCCAACTCCATCTACAGTCTTAGTTGTTTTACCATCTTCGAATGTTGCTGGTGTATCATCATTCATTGGTACCGCTGGGTTACCTGGTGTGAATGTTGGTTTTCCAGTTTGTTCTTGTCCTTGTTTCCAATAGATTCTGCTGGATCTGCAGTTGGCGCTACTGGTGTAATCTTAGGAGTGTATGTAGTTTCTACCGTTGTTCCATTTGCGTCTTTCGCTTGTACTTTAACTGGTACTACGTCTCCTGAGTATGATTTGTCTGTTGGAGTGAATGTTACTACTCCTGTTTGCTTTATCTACTGTATACTTACCAACTACTTTTCCTTCTGGTGATTTAGCATCTACTGATTCTGCTGGTTTACCATTTTCATCTAGTAAAGTAATTGTTTGTTTATTGATTGGTGCTACTGGGTTACCTGCAGTAAATGTTACTGTTCCAGTTTGTACAATTCCTTGTGGTGCTACTGACTCAGCTGGTGTTGCAACTGGTGTAACTGGTGTTACTGTTGGTGTATATGTAGCTGATGCTTTTGTTCCATTCATGTCTTCACGAACTACTGTTACCGCTGGTGCTTTACCTACGAAACTTGGTTCTGGTGTGAATGTTACTGTTCCATCTGGTGCTACTGTGTATGTTCCAACTCCGTCAACTGTTTTAGTTGTTTTACCATCTTCGAATGTTGCTGGTACTGCATCGTTCATTGGTACGTCAGGGTTTCCAGCTGTGAATGTTGGTGCTCCTGTTTGTACTTGTCCTTGTTTTCCAGTTGTTTCTGCTGGATCTGCAGTTGGTGTTACTGGTGTTACTGTTGGTGTGTATTTAGCCGTTACTTCTGTTCCGTTCTTATCTACACGTTTAACTGTTACTCCAGTTCCTTCTCCTGTGAATGTTTTTTCTGGTACGAATGTAACTGTTCCGTCTGGTGCTACTGTGTATGTACCTTCTCCAGGAATTGTCTTAGTTGTTGATCCGTCTTCGAATGTTGCTGGTACACTATCATCGATTGGTACTAATGGATTACCTTCTGTGAAATGTTGGTGTTCCTGTTTGTGTTTTACCTTGGATATCTTTTGTTGCTGCATCTTGAGCTGTTGGTGTTACCGGTGTAATCTTAGGAGTATATGTAGTTTCTACTGTTGTTCCATTTGCGTCTTTCGCTTGTACTTTAGCTGCTACTACGTCTCCTGAGTATGATTTGTCTGTTGGAGTGAATGTTACTACTCCTGTTGCTTTATCTACTGTATACGTTCCGATTACTTTTCCTTCTGGTGATTTAGCTTCTACTGATGCTGCCGGTTGTCCATTTTCATCTAATAAAGTAATTGTTTCTTTATTGATTGGTGCTACTGGATCACCTTCTGTGAATGTTACTGTTCCAGTTTGTACAATTCCTTGTGGTGCTACTGACTCAGCTGGTGTTGCAGCTGGTGTAACTGGTGTTACTGTTGGTGTATATGTAGCTGATGCTTTTGTTCCATTCATGTCTTCACGAACTACTGTTACCGCTGGTGCTTTACCTACGAAACTTGGTTCTGGTGTGAATGTTACTGTTCCATCTGGTGCTACTGTGTATGTTCCAACTCCGTCAACTGTCTTAGTTGTTTTGATCCATCTTCGAATGTTGCTGGTACTGCATCGTTCATTGGTACGTCAGGGTTTCCAGCTGTGAATGTTGGTGCTCCTGTTTGTACTTGTCCTTGTTTTCCTGTTGTTTCTGCTGGATCTGCAGTTGGTGTTACTGGTGTTACTGTTGGTGTGTATTTAGCCGTTACTTCTGTTCCGTTCTTATCTACACGTTTAACTGTTACTCCAGTTCCTTCTCCTGTGAATGTTTTTTCTGGTACGAATGTAACTGTTCCGTCTGGTGCTACTGTGTATGTACCTTCTCCAGGAATTTTCTTAGTTGTTGATCCGTCTTCGAATGTTGCCGGTGTATCTTCATCGATTGGTACTAATGGATTACCTTCTGTAAATGTTGGTGTTCCTGTTTGTGTTTTACCTTGGATATCTTTTGTTGCTGCATCTTGAGCTGTTGGTGTTACCGGTGTAATCTTAGGAGTATATGTAGTTTCTACTGTTGTTCCATTTGCGTCTTTCGCTTGTACTTTAGCTGCTACTACGTCTCCTGAGTATGATTTGTCTGTTGGAGTGAATGTTACTACTCCTGTTGCTTTATCTACTGTATACTTACCAACTACTTTTCCTTCTGGTGATTTAGCTTCTACTGATGCTGCCGGTTGTCCATTTTCATCTAATAAAGTAATTGTTTCTTTATTGATTGGTGCTACTGGATCACCTTCTGTGAATGTTACTGTTCCAGTTTGTACAATTCCTTGTGGCGCTACTGACTCAGCTGGTGTTGCAGCTGGTGTAACTGGTGTTACTGTTGGTGTATATGTAGCTGATGCTTTTGTTCCATTCATGTCTTCACGAACTACTGTTACCGCTGGTGCTTTACCTACGAAACTTGGTTCTGGTGTGAATGTTACTGTTCCATCTGGTGCTACTGTGTATGTTCCAACTCCGTCAACTGTTTTAGTTGTTTTACCATCTTCGAATGTTGCTGGTACTGCATCGTTCATTGGTACGTCAGGGTTTCCAGCTGTGAATGTTGGTGCTCCTGTTTGTACTTGTCCTTGTTTTCCTGTTGTTTCTGCTGGATCTGCAGTTGGTGTTACTGGTGTTACTGTTGGTGTGTATTTAGCCGTTACTTCTGTTCCGTTCTTATCTACACGTTTAACTGTTACTCCAGTTCCTTCTCCTGTGAATGTTTTTTCTGGTACGAATGTAACTGTTCCGTCTGGCGCTACTGTGTATGTACCTTCTCCAGGAATTGTCTTAGTTGTTGATCCGTCTTCGAATGTTGCTGGTGTATCTTCATCGATTTCTACAGTTTTTTCTACACCATCAACTGTTGCTTTACCACCTTCGAATGTTGGTTTACCTTTTTGTGTTTTACCTTGAATATCTTTTGTTGCTGCATTTTCAGCTGTTGGTGTTACAGGTACGATTTCTGGTGTGTAAGTTGTTGATACTTTAATTCCATTTGAACTTTCTGCTTGAACACTTACTGGTGTTACTTTTCCTGAGTATGATTTATCAGTTGGAGTAAATGTTACCTCTCCAGTTGTTGGATCGATAGTATGCGTTCCAATTACAGTAGTTCCCATCTTCAGCATAAGCTGGAGTTGATGTTACTTCATTTCCATCTTTATCAACTAATGTATAGCTGTTTTCTTTGATTGTTATTGGTTTTTGTACGCCATCAACTGTTACAGTTGTACCTTCGAATGTTGGTTTACCTTTTTGAGTTGCACCTTGAACATCGATTGATTTAGCTGGTTGTGCTGTTGGTACAGCTGGTACTACTGTTGGTGTGTAAGTTGCATCTGCAGTAATTTTAGTTGTTTTACCATCTTCATTTTTAATTGTTGCAGTTGCTTGAACTGTTACACCTTTTGCAGTTCCAACGAAATCTTTTTCTGGTACGAATGTTACTGCCCCAGTTGTTGGATCGATAGTGTAGCTACCTTCTCCTGCCACTGTTACAGTAGTTGCATCAGTTGGTTGACCTGTTGCTGGATCTACTAATTTCTTACTAGTGATTTCTGCTGTTTTATCATTACTTAATTCAAATGTTGGAGTTTGTGTTTGAGGTACATTTTGTACATCTTCAGAAACTTTATTTGTTGGTGTTAAAGTAATTGGTGTTACTGTTGGTGTGTATTTAGCTGTTGCTGTTTTAAGAGCATCTGCTGGTACATTACCATCTTTATCTCTACCAACTGGTGCAGTAACTGATACTGTTACTCCATTTGCAGTTCCTGTAAATCCTGGTTCAGGTTTAAATGTTACTTTACCTGTTGCTTGGTCTATTGTATATGTACCTTCCCCTGCTACTGTTACTGTAGCCTCGTCAGTTACTTGACCTGTAGCTGGATCTACTAATTTAGCTGGATAATCTAAGTCTGGTGTTACTTTAACTTTTTCACCGTTGCTGTTAGTTCCTTCTAATTCAAACTCAGGTGTTCCTGTTTGAGTTGCACCTTGAACGTCAGTAGAAGTTTTGTCAACACCTTCGATATTTTTAGGTGTTACTGTTGGAATGTAAAGACCATCCATATTGTCCATCACTTCATTAATTGATGGTAATAATGTTTTATCTTTAGAAACCCAATCAGTTGTATAACCATTATCATCTGTACGACGGATACTTATACCGCTCGCAGTTCCTACAAAGTTATCTTCTGGAGTAAATTCAATATCTACGTTATTACCGTTTGGAGTAACTTTATATTTACCTTCTCCTGGTATTACATAATATCCATCAGCTTTTGGATTTATTACTTGTTTCGTTCTATTATCAATAATAACTGGAGCTACAGTTTGATCGATTTCTGCATTTTTATCACGGTTGTACTTGTATAGTCCTTGAGCCGTGAAAGCAACTGTTGCTGTTTGTGTCGCTCCTTGAACATCGATTGTTTCTTTACGCTCACCTTTTGGAGGGAAAGTAATTTGAGTTTTAAAGTCTTCTACTTCTCCAGATAAAGCTAAACCTGTTGGGTTTTCAATATCTGATTGATTACTAGCAATACGAACACGTGTACCTAATTCAGTAACACTTGGGTCAATCATTGTTTTTGCATTTCTGAATTCAAGTCTAACTGGTCCATCTTTTGTAACAGTTGCCAAGTCAGAACGTTCATCCTCATCGAATGTTCCATTTTGGTTAAAGTCGATCCAACCGTAAACATACGCTTTAGCTAGCTCCATCAGTATGTGCTTCAACATCTAAAGTATACGTTCCTGGACGAGTACGGTCTAATTTAATCATATCATTAGTTTGACCTTTTAAGTTATCAGGTAAAATTTGATCAACACCTTCATCTGCTGAAATAGTGTTATCATCACCTGTCCAGTCTTTTTGCGTTATTTTCATCCATATCAGGACTTACAGTTCCTAAGTATGGTTGAGCAAAGTTTTTGTACCTGTTACACCGTCTACCGTTCCAATTGAGTGTTGTGCTTTTCCATAACTTTCTGGAGCGTCTCCTTCATCAAGAGGGAAGAATCCAAGCATAGCAGATTGTTTACCTGATGATGCGATATAAAGTCCCACTTCTGAAGCTCCTTGAGTCATAACTAGAGGTACTGAGAAACGGTTAGCAGACACGTTTGGTCCGAAAACTCCAGTTCCTAATCCTCCCGTAACTTGGTCTGGGACTACCAAAGTATTTCCACGCTACTGGTTTTTTTATCTGGGCCAACCTCATTAGCATTACGAAGTAATTCCAAGTTTAGTCCTGATATTTTAGCACCATTTACATCAACAAATTTTGATCTACTATAGTTATTTGCGGGATCAAAAATAATTGTGTGTGTCTTGAACTACATACGTTTTCGTATTTTCCCCCCAAGAAGTTTTTTTCCATTCTCCGATATGTTTCCAACCAGTACCATTCGTTGTGAACATTACTAATTCACCAGGGTTAGCTGACTCACCATCAGCAGCTACTACTGCAGGTTTTACTGATTTACCACGGAATGTTGCAGAAATCTCAAATTGAACACCGATATTCGCACCATTATACTCTGATGAAATTGTTGTTCGTTTTGAACCAGTATCAATTCCTTCTAAACGAATTTCAGTCCAACGATTTTGAGCGTCTGCTACTACTTTTGCTTCTTCTCTGTTTGCGAAAGCTGCTCTAGTTGTAGGATCTCCAATAGTTCCAATATATCCATTTTTTGCATTTGGATCATATGTAGCTTTTTCTGCTTCTGTAGCACCTTCTGCTTCCAAACGGTTTTTATAGATTTCAGTTGCTTGGAATGGTTTAAGACTCTTAACCTTAATATTAACTATATATCCAGGCATAATTTCTTTAGTGTAAGTTGATCCTACTTGAAGAGCTGTTCTACCATCTTTAGCTTTTGTGGTATTAGTCCAAGCACTTGTATCTCCAAAATCTAACCAGTTAATTTGTTTAACTAGTTCTTTTGCATTAATTTTAGAAAATTCTGTTGGTTTTTCTGCTTTTGGTGTTGCTGTTGCATCTTCAACATCTGCACCGATTCCTGATGCTGCTCCCTGCTACATCTGCACGGAATGCTGCATTTTTATTAATTACTTTTCCATTACGAGGGTCATTTTTTCCAGTGTTAGCAATAGCGTTTGTTTCTGGTTTTGGTTCTGTTTTGTCTTCTGGTTTAACTTCTACTTTGCTTTCTACTGCATCTTTAGATCTGTTTCTTAATCTTGAGTTAGCAGTAGTAACTAATGTTTGGTAAGCTTTATCTAATTGTGATTGAGATGTAGCTGTACCTGCTGTGATTTTAGCATTAGCTAAAGCTTTTTTAAGTTCATCTAAACTCTCATCAGTTTTATTAGCGTATTTTCCGCTTTGAATATTAGATTCAATATTAGAAATATAGTTTGATAATTTTGTATTATCTACTTTTACTTCTTTTTTATCTTCTTTAACTGCTGGTTTAGCTTCTTCTTTTTTATCTTCTTTAGCTGTTTCTTCTTTTTTATCAGTTGTTTCTTCTTTAGTTTCAGCTTTTGCCTCAACCTCTTTGTTTTCAGCATCTACTTTAGTTTCCGCTGCAGTATTTTTGTCAGCTTCAACTTTTGTTTCTGCTGTAGCATTTGCATTTACTTCTGCTTTTGCTTCTTCTTTAGTTTCTACTTTTACTTCTGTAGCAGCATTTGTGTTAGCTTCTACTTTAGCTTCTGTCGCTACGTTTGCATTAGCGGCAACATTAGCATTGTTAGCATTGCTTGCACCTGCATCTACATTAGTATTTTTTCCGGCTGTATTTTCTGCAGTTTGGTCACTCGCTTGAGCTGCTCCTGCTCCAAAGAAAATACCTACACCGACAAGAACACTCGCTGCACCTACTTTAAATTTTTTAATTGAGTAAGTTTCAACGCGAGTTCCCTGTTTCTGTTGTTTCTTTAATAAATTATTTTTTCCGATCACGTTTTTTCTCCTTTAACTTTTTTTTTAATATTTTCATAAAAAAACTTGTAAAAAAACTAGTATTTTAGCACTAGTCCGCTATTTGCACTAGTTATTATAACATTATAATTAGCTACAAGTAAAAATATTTTTAACCGAAAAAAACATATTTTTTAATTTTTATTTTCTATAATTATCAGAAAAATTTACCTCATTTCATTGATTTTACAGCGTTTTTCTTCACTTTCACACTCTGATTTTTAAGTATCAATTAGTACGTTTTCAAATCTTACATAACTCAATTTTTATATTATTTTTTTTATTATGTAAGCCACATTTTTTTGTCTACTTTATACCTTAATAAAGATAAAATCCAGCACTGATTTTTTTACCCTGCCGAGAAAAAAATATTTTTTTCAACACGATTTTCTGTAGTAAAAAAACCAACTAGAAACTTTAATCCAGTTGGTTTTTATCATATTAATTTATTTTTTTACTTTTAATGTTTTAGTGTTGCTTTTATTTCTCGAATATTGATAGCTTTTAATAATAATAGTATAAATAGATATATAGCTCCTCCAACTAAAACATATACCGCTAATCCTAATAATCCACTAAGACTAAATAGCATTTTCGCACCTTCAATAACAGCGAACATACCTACCGCAGCAATTATAATTTTTAGTAATTCCTTATTAAATAATAATCCTTTATTAATAATGTTTCGACTATAGTACCACTGTATCACAAAGACTAAAAACTCTACGATTACTGATGTTATACTAGCTCCAATATAACCAAGCCATGGTATCATAGCTAAGTTAACGAGAACACTGACCACCGCTGGTATTGTTGTAGATAACATAAACTCTTTGTTTTTATCTCTCACTACAAGCACTTGGAATCCAAGTATATTCGTCCAGCCTATAAACATAATATTTATCGTTATTATATAAATAACATATTTTACATCTTGGAAACTTTCACCTAAAAACAGTTTAATGAATATTTCATTAACAGCTAACAAACCAAATACCATTGGGAAAATAATTAAGTTATACAATGTAAAAGAGAACTTAACCATATTTTCCGCTTCTTTATGCTTATTATCCGAAAGTAAATTTGACACTCTTGGTAGCATAACTGTTCCCAATGAACTTACTACCGTTAACAATATACTCGTTAACTTTTGCCCTTGTTCATAAATACCTACATCAGAGTATGAACCTAAAACCCCTAGTAATGTTCTATCTAGTACAACATATAGAGAAATCGCAACTTGAGGTAGGAATAGCATTACCGTCGGTTTAATATGTGTTTTAATAATCTCTTTATTAAATGTAGGTTTTCTTAAAAATTTTCTCGCAGGTACCCACATTACTAATTGTCCTAGAAAAATCAAAGATTACTAAGAAAAATACATAAAGATATAATTGATCTTGACTTTTAATAAAAGTGAAGATACTTAATACACCAGCTAGTTTTACTATACCATTACGAATAGTAATCTTTTTAAAATCTTCCTTACCTGAGAATAACCAAGATATATCGACTAGTTTTCCAAATAAGCTAATCGCTAATATTAATGGTATCATACCTGACATTCCAGGTATTAATTTTATTATAAAGAAGTATATTACTATTGCTATACCACTCGTAATAACTTGAATGATGTAAATATTCCAAAAAGTACTACTTACATCTCTAGAAGCAGCTATTTGCTTTGTACCATAAATACTAATCCCTAACATCGCAAACAAAGCAAAATAACTTACTATTGAATTGTAAAAACCGTAATTCCCTAATTCTTCACTAGTAAATATACGCGTGACATAAGGTACTGTGATAATCGGTAATATTATATTTAATATTTGATACGATAAGTTGTACAAATAATTTCTAATTACTTTCACCTAAGTTCCTCCTCTGCTTTATTTTCCTTAAAAACCTACCACCACAAACATGCAATGGTAGGTTTATAGATGTATGTATTTATAAGCACACTCTTACAAATAATAATTTAAAGTAATCTTTATTACTACTCTCCTAACTCTTCACGCACCACATTAAGCGCTCTTTCTATTACTACATGCATATCATAGTATTTATAGTCCGCTAAACGCCCACAGAATATTACATCTTTGCCTTTAGCTTCTTCTAAATATTGTTGGTATATTGCATTATTTTTTTCATCATTAATTGGATAATATGGTTCATCCCCACGTTTCCAATCCGCTGAAAATTCACGAGTAATAACTGTTTTTTCTTGAGTACCTTTTTCAAAGTGCTTATGTTCAATAATACGTGTATATGGTACTTCACGTTCAGTATAGTTCACTACAGCATTTCCTTGGAAATTATCTTCATCCAATACTTCATGCTCAAAGCGTAAACTTCTATATTCTAATTCACCGTATTTATAGTCAAAGTATTGGTCTATCATACCTGTAAACACTACTTTTTTAGCACTCTCTTCAAGTTCTTCACGGTTTTCGAAAAAGTCAACATTAAGCTCAACTTCAATACCTTTTAACATATTTTCAATAATAACATTATACCCTCCAATAGGAATACCTTGGTATCTATCGTTAAAGTAGTTATTATCGAATGTAAAACGCACAGGAAGACGTTTAATAATAAATGGCGGTAGTTCTGTAGCGCTACGTCCCCATTGTTTTTCTGTATATCCTTTAATTAAAGTTTCATACACATCTGTTCCTATAAGTTTAATCGCTTGTTCTTCTAAATTTTTAGGTTCAGTATCTTTAAGATGAACCGTTTGTTCAGCAATTTTTGCTTTTACTTCTTTTGGAGTTTTTGTTCCCCATAATCCATAAAAAGTATTCATATTAAATGGTAAATTGTATAGCTTACCTTTGTAGTTTGCCACTGGTGAATTAATATAATTATTAAATTCAGCAAACTGGTTTACATATTCCCATACCTCTTTATTTGATGTGTGGAAAATGTGAGCGCCGTATTTGTGGACGTTAATACCTTCAATATTTTCACAGTAGATATTCCCACCAATATGATCACGTTTATCTATTACTTTTACTTTTTTTCCTTTTTTTGTCGCTTCGTGAGCAAAGATTGCACCTGATAATCCCGCTCCTACTATTAAATAATCGTACATAGTTATTCCTTTCTAAATAGCAAATACTATTCGGTATTTTCATTATTTGTTGTCTTACTTATTCTTCTACCCATAAATAGTGCAGCTACTACAAACCAAAAACTATTGTATTGAGGTAGCATTATTAAATCATCTATAATTCCGTGGAACGCTAATAAAATAAATATAATATATAAATAACTATCTTTTTGAATATATATTTTTTTCATTATTATAGTCATAGCTACTAGGAATATAAATAAGAATATTATCCCTGCTCTCAGCAGTAATAACACATATAAGTTATCTACATAGTCATAAGTTGATGTATTAAGCATTCCATTTTCGTCTAATCCATTACCTGATAACGAAAGCATCTTTCCGAATAATCCATATCCATAAAATTTCAAAGTACTATTACCAAGTGATAGTCTACCTCCCTAAAAGCTTCGTTCAGATCCGATTGCCAATCACTTAAATAATCGTAATTCAATGTAGCGTATATACTTAATAAAGCTAACACAAGAAACGACCATATAAATGTTCTATTTAGTAAACTATTTCTCTGAATTTCTGTGATTTTTTCATTATAGCAGAGAAAATAATTAATACTGTACCTAGCATAAACGTTAATCGAGAATCTGTATACTGGAATAGTATATAGTTACCTACTAAAAGACAAATTAGAGATAACCAAGAAATATTCTCTTTTTCCAAATAAATCTTTAAAAAGATAATATTACATAAAATAGATGATGGATATAAAGCATATCTAAATCCTAAGTACTGTCTTTCTCTTAATGCAGAATAATAAATATAGTTTTGTATTATTCCTAAATAACTACTTAATATAATAAATACTAGCATAACTAAGCTGATAATATACGAGATTCGCAATATTTTATTGACCTCCATATTACGAGCCGAGTAAATAAATATTGGAAGCAGTGTTTGAGCTAATCCAAAATACATATAGAAATATCCTGTAATTACTATTAGCACCAAAGCAAGAACTCCATCTCTAGAGGTAAATCTGGCACCTAAAAACTCTTTTAGTATTAATAGTAAAACGCAAAATGCAAACAAAATTTTCCCATAGCTATTTATATACTTAGCGTAAAATGATGTATTTAATAAACTATATAGCAAATAAGCTACATATGGTATATAAAACAACATATTTTTCAAAGAATCTCTTCTTATTACTATATTCATAATTTCCCACCATTTCTACTCATTAACTTTATCCTCTGCAAGACATTTTTCCAATGCCTTTTTATGTAATAATATCCTTCTCTAAGTTTTGCTCCAATTTTCTTTTCGGCATTTTTCTTAATTTGAGCATACTCCTCTTCAGAAATATTATTAAGGACGTTTTCTATTTCTAACAAACTACCTACGACAACACCCGCATTATTTTCTTCTATAAATCTTGCTATTGCCGCTTCTTTCCATATAATAACAGGGATCCCAGAAGCTAAATACAATGAAGTTTTATGAGGATTATTATATCTTAAATAATTTCCAGTGTTTCCACTACAAGTTTCTAAACTTTCTCCATCCCAAACTAAACCAAACTTACCTTTCAATTCACCTGGAAGAACTTCTGGTTTAAAACTACCAAAATATTCTATTTTTTCCCCTAGCTCAATACTTTTATCAAAGTTAGGTCCAAATAGGTTTAACTTATAATTAGGATTTGTTTTTAATAACTCGTAAATATACGTACTTTTACCTTTTGAAAGATTTCCCGCTATTGCTAATCCATCTGTTACTTGATTATTCATCTGTGCATCAGTTAAATAGTCAAAAATCTCTAATGAAACTAATTTATCTTCCTCAAAACCTTTTTCAATAAGGTATTTTTTCATAAAATCATTATGACAGATAATCTTATCAAAGCATCTCAATACTTTATTATCTGCTGTATCAGTTAACTCCTGATTGTGTTCCACCCCTTTTTGAACTCCCATTCTAAGAGATTCCAAATCGTGGATAACAGCTATAAACTTCACTTTTTTATGTTTTTGAATCAAAGGAATAAAGTTTAGCATTTAATCCTATACCATAAGTAGGGTGTTGATAAACAACAACATCTCCTTCTTTCACACTAGAAAACACCTTCATCCATTGCATTACCCCTTTAGATAATAACCATGCTTTTTGATATAATCTACCTTTATTTACTGGAAAAGGATTAAAAATTATTTCTTTACCATTATATTCTTTTGTCAATTTGTATATATCATTCGGCGCCTTAGGACCGGCTGTATTATCGTCAGTTTTAAGCGCATTTATATAATATATCATCTTTCCTCCTATATTATCTTTTCTAAGTTTAATCTTTTAAATATTTAGTTCGTACTAAATTATAAAGTTTTGGAGAGACTATAAATAATCCATATTTTACTTTATTTTTCTTAATAACTCTAGGATTTCTCATAACATCCTTCCAATACTTAGAAAAATCTTTTCTTTGTTTTTTTAATTCTGCAGTCATATTTGATTTTAACATCGCATTTACTACATGTAATCCATTTAAGACATAACGGCTATTAACCGCCCTTCTCATATTAGGATTATTTGGAAAATCTCTATCAACATAACCAAAATTGCAATCCATCGCATTAAAGAAGTTTAGTATTTTTGGATTAAATTCTGAATTCACCGTACTTCCTACTCGTCTATAATATTTATATAGATTATGCTTACCTACAGCTATTTTCTCACAAGCATTTATATGTTCATAAGCAATAGCCAAGTCTTCATAAATCACACCTTCTGGGAATGGATATTTTTCTACTATTTCTTTTTTATATAATTTTCCACCTGGATGAGTTCCCACTATATTTCCATAGAACATTTCTTCTAAAGCTGTTTCTCTATTAAGTACAGTAGCTCCTTCTAAATCAACTCTATCTAAAGCATCTTTTTCCTCGTAGTTTCTTACCTCTACTACCGTAGTTGCAGCCATATCCGCATTAAACTTATCACGCAAAGCAACTAAATATTCTACCGCTACTTTTTCATAATAGTCATCAGAATCTAAAAACACAATCCAATCTGCAGTTGCGTTTTTAACACCAATATTCCTAGCTTTACTTTGCCCACCGTTATCGACATGAATAACTTTAACACGGTTATCTTTTTGAGCATATTCATCACACAGCAATCCAGATTTATCTGTAGAACCGTCATTTACCAAAACAATCTCCAGATTGCTATATGTTTGGTTAATCATACTTTCCACGCTATATTTTAAAAAATTCTCTGCATTATAAACTGGAACGATAATCGCTACTTTTTCCACAATCTATATCTCCTTTAATAGCACTTTCTGCTATTCTTTCACTCGCTCTACCGTCTCCATAAGGATTACTTGCTTGGCTCATTTTTTTGTATTCTTCATTATTTTCTAGTAATAATTTGAAGTTATTGTAAATATCTTCTTCTTTTGGTTCCCTACTAGTTTTAATGTCCCCGCAGCTACACCTTCTGGTCTTTCAGTAGTATCTCTTAAAACAAGAACTGGTTTTCCTAATGATGGTGCTTCTTCTTGAATTCCACCAGAATCTGTTAAGATTAAATAACTCTTATTAAGGAAGTTATGGAAGTCAATAACTTCTAGAGGTTCAATTAATTTCACTCTATCTTCATCACCAAATATTCTATTCGCTACTTCTCTTACTTTTGGGTTTTTATGAATTGGATAAATAACTTTTACATTGCTATGTTCTTTTAATACTCTTTTTATAGCTTTGAACATATTTTCCATCGGTTCACCTAGATTTTCACGTCTATGTGCCGTTAACATAATTAGACGATCATCTCCAATCCAATCAAATAGTTCATGTTTATATTCTGGGTTAATCGTTGTTTTTAACGCATCTATCCCTGTATTACCAGTAACATAGATTGTATCTTCATCTCTTTTCTCAACCAATAGGTTTTCTTTTGCTTTCTCAGTTGGAGCAAAGTTAAAGTTCGAAACGATAGATACTGCTTGACGATTGAACTCCTCTGGGAATGGACTATAAATATTGTATGTTCTTAATCCAGCTTCTACGTGCCCTACTTTTATACCAAGATAGAATGCAGCTAAGTGCAGTAGCGAAAACGTTGTTGTCGTATCTCCATGAACTAAAACAACATCTGGTTTTTCATCTTCTAATACTGGTTTTGATTTTTATCTAAATATAGATGTTGTAATAGTAAATAGAGTTTGATTATCTCTCATTATATCCAAATTATAATCTGGAACTACCTTGAAAACATCTAACACTTGATTTAACATCTCACGGTGTTGTCCAGTCACACATACTTTTACATCAAAATTTCCATTTTTCTTTAATTCATTAACTAACGGGCACATTTTTATAGCTTCTGGCCTTGTTCCAAAAACCAACATTACTTTTTTCATCTATATATCTCCTTCGATTTTAAATAAATACTGTTAACCTATTAACTTTTAATAGGTATTATGATTTTCTATTTACTATTTTTATATACTAGGGAATATTTTTTTAAAAATACATCATACTCTACCATATCAAGTGTACTAACCCTAGCCTGTTGTCCCAAAGTTATTCTTTTTTCTTCATCTCTAATTAATAATTCTATACCTTCTTTTATTTTATCGATATTTTCCGATTCAACTACTACAGAGTTATTTTCATTTATCAAATCACTAAAACCTAGAATATTTGTCACAACAGCTGTTTTTTCACGTAGGAAGGTTTCCGCTAACGCTAATCCAAATCCTTCAAATCTAGAAGGAAATACTAAGAAGTCGAAACTATTTATCAAATCAGAAATGTTGTCTCTATAACCTAAAAATTCTACATTATTAGTTAAATCATAGGTAGAAACTAATTTTTGCAACTCATCTTTCATTTGTCCCGTACCAATTATATACATTTTATAATCACTATAATCTAGACGAGCTAGCGCTTTTATTAATAAATCTACACCTTTTTGATAATCTAATCGTCCTATAAAACCTATTTTTATTCCTGCAAAATCTGTAACCTCAGGCGATGTTTCTTTAGAATCATCTATTTTTATACCGTTGTAAATAATTTCTACATTATTTAAATTTAACTGTTTTTTCAAATGCTCTTTTACAGCTATACTTACAGCTATCACTTTAGCACCTTGCACAGAATATTTATAAAGTTTTAATCTATTATCAAAAATATTATGAGCTGTATATATATGTTTTACTTTTGGGAATAAATACTTTAACAATCTAGCATAAAAAGCTGCCATTCTATGGTGTGTATGAATAATATCAATTTTATGTTTTTTTACAATACTACATAATATTCTAAAATTAGTCGCAAGTGTTTTAGGAGATTTTGATTCAACATCCAATATTTTATGGTGTTGAATACCTTTTTCGCTTAGGGTTCCTTCCCATAATCCACCTGTAGAAGCTATATGGACGCTATCAAACTCTTCTTTTAAATCAGTAGCCAATTGATATACAATCTTCTCGGCTCCACCTATGTCCATTGTACGTGAAATATGAAGTATGTTAGCCATTGTTACTTCTCTTTTCTTTTACTATCTCTTTTATAAATGTAACATTCCCAACAAAATATCGTTTGAAAAGTCTTCTTGGCTCATTCGCTACTCTAAACAACCATTCTAAGTTGGCTTTTTGCATCCATTTTGGAGCTCTTGGAATTGTTCCTGAAAGAACATCAAAGCTGCCTCCAACACCCATAAACACACTATTCAGACCATTATCTAAGAACTCTTGAACTATATATTCTTTTTTAGGTGAAGTAATACCAATGTATACTATATCTGGATTTTTCTCAGCTATATCCGCTTCGATCCCTTTTAATTCTTCATCAGTAAAATACCCATTTCTTGCACCTACAATTTTTAAATTAGGATAAGTTTCTTTAAAATTCTCTAACATTTTATCTACTACTTCTTGTTTTGCCCCAAAGAAATATGCACTATATCCTTTTTCACAAGATAGTTTTAGAAGATCTTGCATTAAATCTATTCCCGCAACTCTTTCTGGTAGAGGTTTACCTAGATACTTAGAAGCTAAGATTACAGAGGCTCCATCTGCATTTATTATTTCTGATTTTTTTACAATCTCTTCTAACTTTTTATCAGTTTTACATAAAGTTTAATTTATCCGCATTTACACCCATTAGGTGCAGTGGTTTTTTGTTAATAATATATTCCTCTACTTTATTTATAGTTTCTTGATTTGTCAGCGAATCAATATCTATTCCCATAATATTTACTTTGCTCATAGTCTTCCTCCTATTTTCCATAAGCCGCTTCGAAATGACCTACTCTATCTTCTTCTTTCGGTAATTTCATAAAGTCGCCATAGATATTTTCTAAATATTTCTCCGGTTGGCTATGTACACTTAATTGCATACCTTCGAAACTCCATTTTTTTAGGTGTCACCGAAATACCTCAATTGGAACAATCTCTCTATCTCGATAAGTCCCTAATACATTACCGCCTCTAGGGCTATTATAAAAGCCATATTTCCTAATTACTTTATGAAGTTTTTTATTAATCTTTTCCGTATTTAAAAATCTATCTATTTTAGTTACTTTAGCTACTTTCACTAACGCATTTTCAAACTTTCCTCTATCTCTATCAGAAATTTCATGGACAACAGATAGTTTTGATAACATTCTGTAGAATAAAATATGTTTTTCATGTTTCCACTGAGAGAAATCCTTTATCTGGGAAAGCCATCTAGTGGGAAGATATCTAAAAATGGATTACAGTCTGTAGTACCAAATGTTACTACAGTAGCAGTATCACGGATTGAAGTATTTCCTAAATTATCAGTATGTGTTTTTAATAAGATATGTTCTGGTAATTCCTTATCAGCAATTTTTATGAATTTATCATAGTCTTCTCTAGGCATACCTAAATCCATATCATCATCCCAAGGGATGATCCACCATGTCTTATTGCTCCTAATAATGTCCCTCCAAGTGCATAATATGTCAAATTGTTCTTCTCACAAATATCTGAAAAGATCTTTAAAAGTTCTACTTCTTTCTTTTGTACTAACCTTACTTTTTCATTTATATCCATACTATCATCTTCCATTTCTTATTATTTTATGCTATAATGTCTTTATTAAATATTAAGGTCTATGTTCTTGTTTGCCGACTTAAACATAGGCTTTTTCTTTTTTCCTAACTAGCTATTTTATTTACTTCCTTCTCGTTTTAAAACAACTAGTATTGTTCTAAAAATAATTTTTATATCTAGCCTTAACGACCATTCTTCGATATATTTTAAATCTAGTTTTACAACTTCTTCAAAATCTAATATATTACTACGTCCACTAGTTTGCCACATACCAGTTATTCCCGGTTTTACCTGCATTCTCTTGAAATGGTGTAGCTCATATTTTTTATATTCATCATACGTTGGTGGTCTAGTACCTACAACACTCATATCCCCTTTTAAAACATTTATGAATTGTGGTAGTTCATCTAGAGACCAATCACGTAGTTTTTGTCCAAATGGGAAAATCCTAGGATCATTATCCATTTTGAACATTAAATCTGATGATAGCTGATTTTTTTCTATCAGCTCTTTTTTTCTTTCCTCAGCATCCATATACATACTTCTAAATTTATATATTTGGAATTTTTTCCCATTTTGGCCCATCCTAGTTTGTTTGAATATCAACGGTCCTGGGGCTTCTTTTCTAACAATTGGATATATTATTATAGCAACTATCCCTGTTAAAATAATTCCAGCAATAGATAAAACTATATCCATCAAACGTTTAAATATCATCTGTCTTAATGTAGCTATTTCATTGCTGATGTTAAATAAACATTATCCCCTTGGAATGTTACCACAGTATTAGCTCCTACTTCATTGATTATAGGAGTAATATTAATTTTCATCGGAATACCTAGCAATTCAAATATTTGATATGTTTCACGCAAATTACTATGAGACGATAAATTAACATATATTTCATCTACCCTATGCGTTGATAAAAAGTATCTAATTTGATCTAAACCATGAATCACAGGTTTATTATTATATATGTATTCTTCAGAATCATTAGCATACCCCAACACATTATAATTCGGTGGTAAGTCTCCAATTTTATCAAGGTCTTCAAACTCAGATAAGATAATTATATTTCTACTATCATCATTATACTTTGAATTAATTCTTTTTATAACTGTTCTAAATATATATGTGAATACAAAAATCAATACCATGAATTTAGGTAATTCAAAGCTTGACGAAAGATTATAGAAATACTCTCTTTCAAACATTGCTGTATAAAGGGAGAATAGCGAAACTAGTTTAACAGTATAGATAAACACCATTTTCAATTCCACCAAATATCCACGTTCTCCAATTGTAGAATATTCTTCTCCCATAACTATTATAGAAGCGCTAATAACTACTAATACTACAGCTAGATATACACTTACCCTAGAACTCATATTAAAGTTAAATGTAGTAATATATGATATTAACAAACCAAGTATGTCAAAAAGCAAGAATAAAAATTTATTATTTTTTCTTACATAATACATATTTGTTACCTACTTATTTCTTCTTTTCTTTTTGTATCTTTCGGCTCTTCTTTTTTACCATAATCCCCGTAACCGCCATAGCTACCATATCCTCCGTAGCCTAAGTCACGTTCTTCTACTTTATTTAAAATTACCCCAAGGAATTTTGAACCAGCCTTTTCAAGTTGATCTTTTGCTCTTTCTAAAGCTTTTTTCTTAACTTTATTTACTTCTACTACAGTTATAAAGCCATCACATTTTTTCGCGATAATCGCAGCATCGATAACAGCACCAATAGGTGGTGTATCAATAATTATATAATCATAATATTCTTTAAATACATCAATCATAATATTGAAGTTTTTATTTTGTAGTAAACTTGTTGGACTAGGTGGAACTTTCCCTGCTGGGATAATATTTAAGTTCTCAACGTCTGTTTCATAAATTACATCTTCAATAGCTGATACGCCTGATAAATAACTAGTAAGACCCGTTATTTTATTAGTAAATTTGAATCTACCAGCCATAACAGATTTTCTTGTATCAGCATCTACTAAGATAGTTTTATACCCTAGTTCCGCCAGTGAAATTGCTATATTCACAGAAACTGTACTTTTCCCTTCGTTTTCACTTGTTGATGTCAGTGCAATAACTTTTATATCTTTTCCTAAAAACTGAATATTTGTTCTTAGCGCATTATAATACTCTGTATTAGTTCTATCTACTATTCTTTCATTCGTTAATAAATTGATTTGCGACATAATCTTCTCCTATTTTTTATTTGTACTTGGGATAACACCTAAAAGTACTAGATTCATTGTTTCTTCAATATCTTCTGGACGTTTGATTCTATCATCCATAAGTTCTATTAAAACTACTCCACCAACCGCTAAAATTAACCCTAATAACGCTGCTAGTACTGAATTTTTAAATACATTAGGCGAACTTGGTGTTAAAGCTGCTTCTGCTTGCTCTAAAGTTGTTACGTCTTCTATTTTTGTAACTTCTTTAATTTTATCTGCTGATACTTCTCTTACAGCATTAGCTAAATCACGTGCTTTTTGCGGATCTTTATCAGTTACAGTAATAGAAATTATACGTGTATCTTTTGGTGCATCAACGCTAATTTTTTTAGCAAGCTCTCCAGGAGTTATTTGTAATTTATTTTTTGCTACTACATCACTCATAACACTATTTGATAAAATAATTTCTTTATAGTCTTTAACCAATAATGTACCTAATTGAACGTCTTGTGTAGTAATGGCTTGATTATCTTTTTTCTGATTTACTACGTATACTCTTGTTGTACTATTGTATTTGGTGTTGCAATAAACAAGCTATACATTAGTGCCCCAGCTGTAAAAACTAGCGTTGTTAACACTATTATTAGTTTTTGGCTCCATATTCTTCTTAATAACAGCATTATATCTATTTGTACAAAATCTTTTTCTTGATTATCCATTCTTGGCTTCTCCTCTTTTCCTTATATAATTTTATTCATTAATAGTCGTTCTTGGTTTTTTGAGAATAATTCAAAAGCATATGTTGTTCCATATTTTTTCTCGATTATGTTGAATGCTTCTTCCATATACGTTCGTCTAGTAGTCATATTGTGCATATCACTAGCAATAAAATGAACTAGTTCGGCATCTAAATATTTTTTAGCACGTTTTTTGTAGTTTTTATGTTTATCTCCAAATAACTTCGGTTTAAGTATACTTGCAGCATTGATTTGAACTAAACACCCCATATTAACTAACTCTTGCGCTTTTTTCTCATCGAGATTGTTATATCTTTCTATGTGAGCAATTACCGGCGTAAGACCTAATTGAAGTATATTGTTTAATGCATTGTACATTTCTCTATAGCGTATTTCATAAGAAAATTCTATTAATATATAGTCTGTCTGTGCTAGTGTTTCATAGTTACCACTCTCTATTTTTGCGATTTCACCTTCTCTATAAAAAACTTCACTTCCTAGATATACCTCTAAATCATCCGCTACTTCACGAGCGATTTCCTCAACCCTTGCAAAATTTTCTTTAATAACTTCATTAGATGTTTCAAACATCCCACGTCTTCTATGAGGGGTAGCAATTATAGTACGTACCCCTTGTTTATAACTTTCTTCTAACAGTTTTCTAGTATCACTTTCATCACTAGCGCCGTCATCAACACCAAAGATTATATGTGAATGAATATCAACTATCCTTATTCCTTCTCTCATTTATTTTCCTTCCAATACATTTTTAATATTTTCTTTTACTTCATTTAAACTCTTATCATCTATTTGTGTCATATATAGATTTGCCTCAGGCATTGCATAAGATGTTAATCCCATGCTTCCCGTTCCTGTTAATGCTTGAGAACTTACAATATAATCTTTCCCAGCACTTAACTGCTCATTCGCAAGTCCCATAGCTGTCTCAAGCGGCATATTAGTTTGAATAGATTCTGTCAACTCTTTAATTATGCTGTTATAATTTGAAAGAGCTTCTTTTGTTGATAATTTTTTAATCATCGCAGTTATAACTTTCTCTTGGTTTTTACCTCTATCGTTATCTCCGTCAGTTAAGCTATAACGTTCTCTTACAAACGCTAATGCGTGTGCAGAGTCAAGATGTAACATACCAGGTTCAAAATTATAATTTCCTATGTGCGATACAAAACTTTGATCATTATAAACATCTACACCACCTATAATATCAATGATCTTAGTAAATGATGTAAAGTTAAGTCTAGCATAATAGTCTATCTTAATATCATATAGATTCTCTAAAGTATGGATAGAAGCATCAACTCCATATATACCCGCATGCGTCAATTTATCATACTGGTTATTTCCACCATCAGCTATTTTCACATATGAATCTCTAGGTGTTGTTGTTAATAATATCTTACCTGTTTTTTTATTGACCGTCATTATTATATTTACATCAGAACGAGATACTGAAGATATTGGACCATGTGTGTCTATACCACTTATATAAACATTAAATGTATCTCCAACTTTTTCATTACCTTTTGAATCTACTTGTTTTGTTATTTTAAGTTCATATATTTTCTTAGTTTTTTCGCTAAAAGTCTGGGTATTGACTAGTCACAAAACTTTCATGTGCACTGTTTAATACCATAGCCTTGCTAGTACCTTTTTGCTAAACTTTCATAAGAGCTAATATAACTTTTTTCTTCCACTAAATCTAATGATTTATTGTTGTTTTTCGCACGAATATCTTTCATTAGCTTGTTGATATTATCTCCATCACTTGATACTGGAGCTGCTACATCAGCACCACTCAAATCATTTATCGAATTAATATCACTATCTTTTGGCACTACTACACTCATAGTATATTCACTTACCGCTGCCGTACTGTTTAAATTATCAAATAAGTTAATCGCAGTTCTAAATTGCGAATATGTAAATACAAGTACTATATTCATTATTACTAACAGTATTGTAGTAAGAACTTTCACCTTTCTTTTAACCACAGAGTATAGCCCCAGTAATAGTACCAACAAAGTACTTATCGCTATAATATAGTTAACTCCTCTAAAGTCCAGGAAATTATGCGAAAACATCGTCCACAGAACTATAGCTCCTAGTACTAATAAAGCTATAGTTAGCAACCCGTTAACTACTCTAAAGCCATCTATCTTCGACTCTTCTATACCACTATTTCTCGTTCTTCTGCTCATTTTTCCTTCTCTTCCTCTTTTCATTTTTTTATTAAGATTCCACAAAAAACAAGGGATAATTTTAAATGTAAATTACTCTAATAAATAGTAAATCTGCCTTTGTATTTACTATCCCCAACTATTTACTTAAATTATCCCCTTATCTTTCTCTTAATCTTATAGAATTTTTCTATGCATTTTATATCTAAAATTCCTTTGGCCTTCTTTAATTCTCCATCAATTTGGTAATGTTTTTGATCAGTCTCAATCTTTATTTTTTTTGTTTTTATATATTTTACACCTCTCATCTTCTGATGTTGTTTTAAAAGAAGGCATATATAATTATAGACAAAAGTTCTAAAGTTCATATCATTCATTACCATCACATGAAGAAATCCATCTTGACCATTTGCGGTGTCAGAAAACTTTATACCTCCACCTTCATAAGGCTGAATCATGATATTAAATAAATAGATATTACTACTTTCTAATTTCCCCTCATCATACTCCGCCTTTACATAGTATTTTTTCAGCGACAACAAACTTAAAATCCCGCAATAAATGTAAATATACTTCTTTAGATACTTTTTTAACTTAGTTTGTTTTTCACGTTTTATTATATCCGCATTAAACCCTATATCTAATCCAGAACAAAATTTCTCCCCATTCACACTAGCAACATCATATATACTTACTTTATTTGATTTTATTAAATCCATTATATTTTCTGATTTTAGTGCCAGTGATCTTGCTAAATCATTACCTGAACCTTTTGCTAAATAGATAATCTTTTCATCATGATAGTTGTTGATGACTTCATTAATTGTTCCATCTCCCCCTATAACTATCAATTCTTCTGATGAAACTTCATCCATTAGTTCCTTAGCGGTAATAGTTTTTGACGTTCTATGAACTTTATAAGCTATTTTTTCCGCCTTAAATATTTTTTCTAATTCAGATAACTTTTTTACAGAATTTTTGCTGTTTGTATTTACAATTATTTCGATCATTTTATCCTTTCCAAAAAAACACTTTCTCACTGTCTATTATATACTATTATATGTCTTAAAACTAGTTAGAAGCATTAATAAATTATAATTATTTTAGATTATTTTTTTCAAAAAAATTTAAGCAAAGCTCTAATCATTGATAAATTAACGTTTTATATCGAAAAAAACAAACCTATATTTTCTGATAATTCTTATCTATATTCTTGTTATTTTATCTATATCATAATTTTTAATTTATTTTAAAATATAATTCCTGTGTAATTCGTTTCCAAAAATTCTATAAAAACCCTTTATTAAAAAAAGTGATTTTTTTATACCAAAAAAATTAATTATTTTATATAAATTTCTAATACTTTATTCCCTTAACATAAAACAATCCTCTGAAATTTTCATTTCAGAGGATTATTTCATTATTCTTCATTACTTTCCAATATTTTATCAACTTCTTCAGAATGACCCACTTCCTCAACTTGCTGCGCATCATCACTCATAAGAATTTCAATATTAGCTTTTTCATTATTATTAATAATCAACCTTGCAAATATTTTTTCTCCCATATTTCTAATACTTTCATAATCTACTTTTGTAATCTTTTATTTTAGCTTTACTTGTAAAAGCTAACTTATCTTTTTCCAATATTATTTTTTCATATAAACCACGGGCATCTGCATTTTTTACTTTTTGAACTATCTCTTTATATTTTGGATTATTTTTCATATAAATAACCCCCGCTACTGCTGTAATCAATGTTACCGCCCCTACTAATCTCTTTTTCATAGTTCCGCCTCCTTTTTTTAACATATAAAATTTCACATTTATAAAAAAACAATATGGATATTCATTATCCACAAAAAAAGTATATTTTATACTTTTACTATTGATAATAACTCTTTTTTTCTTTTTTTTCAACTATAAATCTCTCTTCTCCCCTATAGACCTCCGACTCTTCTTAAATAAAAATTCGTGCTTTCTCGTATATACAGTGCTATAATAAATTTATACATTAACTGAGAGGTATTTATTTATATGAAAAAATCTATTCTTGTTATGACTTATGGTTCACCAGAAAGTTATGATTTCAATGGGATATGCGAGTTTTTTACTAACATTAGAAAAGGAAAACGTCCTAATGACGATGAAATAAACTTATTGCTAGGCAATTATTTAAAAATTAAACAATCACCACTTCAAGAAATTACAAAAAAAGAAGTAGAATTACTTAGAGATGAATTAGGTGAAGAATATTCAATATACTTCGCAAATAAATTCTCAAGACCATTTATTCCAGATGTTATCAAAACTATGGAAAATGATGGAATAGAGCAATGTATTTGTTTAGTACTAGAACCTCATTACTCTATTTATTCAATAATGGGTTATGAAAGATTTATTAAAAGTGATAAAATCAAATTTAATATTATAAAATCGTGGTACGAAGAAGAAGAACTTATTAACTATTGGGTAGACGAAATTAAAAAAATCATAGAAAACGACATAAAAACTGATAGCTATAAGGCAATTTTCACAGCACATAGCGTTCCAGAAATAGCATTTAAATTCAACGATCCATATGTTGAACAAGTTTATAATATGACTGATATTATCGCAAATAAATTAGATTTACATCCTGATAATTATGTAAATACTTGGCAAAGTGAAAGTGATATCGGTATGCCATGGATAAAACCTGATGTTTTAGAGTATTTAAGAGCTCAAGAGAAACATCCAGAACACTACATATTTATTCCATTAAGCTTTATTAGTGAGCACGTTGAAGTATTGTACGATAACGATGTTGAATGTAAGGAACTTTGTGAAGAATTCGACGTTAAGTACCACCGACCACCTATGCCTAACTATGATCCAAGATTAATTAAGGCATTGGTTTCAACTATTAGAAAGCACGAAAACAATAAGTATACTTTCCACAACCCAGAAAAATCAACCTTTGATGAGTTCAAAGAAAGCGAACCAAAAATGCCGGAGTTTGTTAAAGAAATGTTAGCTAAACGAGAAGCAAATAATACTGGATCAAATCAAGGAAATAGTCAAGAAATGCCAGATTTTCGTTAAAGCAATGTTAGGAATAAACAAAGAATAACTAATATCAATAAAAGGTCTAGTAATCTAGACCTTTTATTTTTTAAAAAAATTTTAAAGAAAAAATAATAATTAATTTATTTCCATTTATTATTTTTTTATTTTTTTATCCTATTTTAATATATTTATACTATTTTCCTTTCCTTATTTTATTTACAAAAAAGATACATAATATTTTTAATATAATGGATATTTTCTAAAATATAATTTTACATTTTACATGTAATAATAATTATATTATTACTTCATCATTTTATTAATATAATCGCTTTAAATCATTATACTACAAGCTTTCAATTGTTATATATCATTTATTTTATCGTTATTATATGTTATAATATATGTGTAAAGAATATTAGGAGGAACCTTTCTTATGAAAAAAATTAAAAGACTGTCACTAGGTTTATCCAGCCTTCTATTAGCTACTACTTTAGTAGGTTGCAGCGACAATACTGCACGTACTTATAAAGATGGCAAAGAAGCCGATGTGGAAAAAGCAGCAATTAAGCTAGTAAACGCCGTTAAAACTGGTGGTTATAATCTTATGAGTGCAGATGAGCTTAAAAAAGCTCTAGACACCAACGAAAGTATGATTCTTGTTGATACTATGCCAGCTGATAGTTTTAAAAAATCTCATATTAAAACAGCTGTCAACGCAGTTTTACCAACTAAACTTGATGAAGTAAAACCAGAAGAGAAAGAAGCTTTCTTAAAAGCTTTAGGTGATGATAAAGATAAGAAAATCGTTCTTTATTGTGGATTTGTAGGATGCGAACGAAGTCATGTTGGCGCACTTATCGCTAAAGAAGCAGGTTTCAAAAATGTCTATAGATTCCCGGGCGGAATTGCCGCATGGTTAGATGCAGGAAACAGTGTTGAGAAATAACATAAATACAGTTGGAATTTGTGGATAATAAATGAGGAGTTACCTCACAAATACTTTTTATATTGCATAGGGTTAAAACAAACAGTTATTGTTGCTGGGCAAATTAACTATAGTTAATCACCTCGGCAAAAGTCAATCCTATTTTCTAAATTTATTCAAAAAATTCCGCCCCCCTGGGTTGGCTAGCAATAGTCAACCCTCCCTTTTTTAATAAAAACTCTATATTTATCAATAGCCTTTACTACGATAAATATAGAGCTTTATTTTTTATTCTTTCTACCAAATTTAAATATATCCTCTTTAAACAACGGAACATTATCAAAGTATTCACCCTTATAAAATGGATGGCATTTCAGTAATCTTTTAACGGTTAAATATGTCCCTAAAAAAAATCCAAATTTCTGATAACTCTCTACTGCATAACTTGAGCAAGTAGGAGAAAATCTACAGCGGGGCTTCGTGTAACGAGATATATATTTTCTGTATAAATTAATTAAAAATATGCATATTTTAGCCATGTTCTCCTCCTGCGTTTTCTTTTATTCTAACAACATAAATAAAATATTGCAAACTTGAAACTCAGATATAATTATTCTAACAACAATACTCTATCCTCTAACTTCTTATATGGATATCAATTCTCAATAACTATCATAAGCAACAAACCTTTACAACTATTTTTTTCAGTGTTATAATCAATAATATAGATTATATATAAAGGAGATAGCTATTATGGCACATAAAACAGATTTAAACAAACTTGTAGCAAACTTAACAGTTCTTTATACTAAATTACATAGCTTCCACTGGTATGTATCTGGTCGCAGCTTCTACACTCTACACGGAGTATTCGAAAACTACTATAACTACACTACAGAAACTCTTGATGAAGCTGCAGAAAGATTATTAGCTATTGAAGGGCGTCCAGTTTCTACACTTAAAGGTGCTTTAGAATTAGCTACTATTAAAGAAGCTACAGAAAAAGAAACTACTTCTGAAATGGTTGCAGAAGTATTCCACGACTCGAATTATTAATTAACGATTTATCAAAACTTATGGAAAGTTCAGAAGCTGAAGGAGATCAAGGAACATCTGATTTTGCTTTAGGAGTTAAAAACACAATTAGAAAAAAATGTTTGGATGCTAAAAGCTTACCTTGCATAATCAAAATTAATTATATAAAATTTAAATTATTAAATAAAAAAATATTTGATAGTAGCTTCAGACTACTATCAATTTTTTTTAAAAATTCTAAGCACTTTCTATTTACATACTTTTAGTTTGGGTTTATAATAAAACTATAAAAATTTAATTATCTTCGGGGCAGGGTGAAATTCCCGACCGGCGGTTAAAGTCCGCGAGCGCAAGCTGATTTGGTGAAATTCCAAAACCGACAGTACAGTCTGGATGATAGAAGATATAGTCGTATTCACTTAACTTATTAATTGATAAATATTTGTTTATGATATTTTCAATTTATATTTTAATCGAATCAACCATACCTTTAGTCCCGCTTTAGTATATTATTTGAAGCGTGATGAAATAAGAATAATGATATTTATCTATCTCTGATAGATTTATTTAGCTACCCTTATTACATCACCTTTACATAATTGGAAGGCGGTTATTTTTTTGCCTATGAAGATGGAAAGAGGTTCAATATGTACAAAAAAAATATTCATTCACTTACACTAAGTGGAATGCTTGCAGTTATTGCACTACTTCTATCTTTCTTTAGCTTTGCGGTACCATTTTTACCACCGTTTCTAAAGTTTGATTTTACATTTATACCATTGTTTATGGCTCTATTATTAATAGACTACAAACATGCACTTTTAGTTTCTTTACTAAAAAACTTCTTGCATTTTGCGCTTATTACACATGAGCCAACTGGAGCCATAGCTAACTTAGCTGTAGAATTTATCTTCTTAAGCATCATTGTTTTATTCTACAAAAAAGGATTCACTAAGGTTATTATCGGTGGCGTAGTAGCTACTTTAGCAATAACAGCATTTATGTCTCTATTCAACTACTTTGTTCTTTTACCAGCATACGGTTATATTATGGACTTAGCTGATATTACAAAAAACGTTAAACTATTGTAACTGCAGGAATTATTCCATTCAACCTTCTTAAAGGTGCATTAGTAACATTCTTATTCTTCGTAACAATCAAAGTTTACGAAAATATACCTACTACAATTAAGGCAAGATTTTCATAAAATTAACAAAATTAGAGGAGTTGACACTTTGTCAACTCCTCTTTATTTTTATAAATATTCTATTTTATCTACTTTTTCCTCATTATTATTTTGAGTATTTGTCGTTTGATAGTTTGTACCATCTACATTTTGGTTAAATGTATCTTGACCTTGGCTATATTGATTATTTTGCGTACTGTAAGGATACCCTCCATTAGTCATATACGGATTAAACGGCAGTTGTTCCGGCTCTTTTCTTACAAATAACATAATAGCTACGATTAAGTATGGTATATAAGATTGGAAGAACAGTAAAAATGAAAATAACCCTACTCCTATCGCAGTTAATAAAAATAACACACCTGATACTATTCTAGACTTCATTGTTAATGTTGCCACCAAAGCAAGTACAGCTAATACTAAAAATATAATAAAACCTACTTTAAAAGCTATATCTAACGTTCTTGCGGCATCCGCTGCTGTTTGTCCAGGAGGCGCCTCTCTTAAATAACCTTTTACAAAGTCTGGATTTTCCGCTAGTTGTTTTCCTAATCCCTTAAAAGTTGCTAACCCTAACACTCCTGTGAAAATAAATAACAATGCATTAGCTATCCAAGCTAAAACTTTTTCTGTTGTTCTTTTAAATGGTTGCATATTAATCTCCTTTTATATATATATGAAATAATTATAACATAAAACTATAATTATATATAGCTATTTTGTATTATAGGAGAATATTAAAATGTAGATTTTTCTGTAGTATTTCCTATTTTTGAGAAATATTATATAATTATTAGTACCTTTTTAAATATCTCTTTTTCTTCTTCGTGTTTATACTTTTTTTATTAATTTTATATAAAGGAGAATGAATTATGAAAAAAATTTCATCATAATAAACAAGAAAAAAAGTGTTTTATCTCAAGGAAAAAAATATAACTTATTAAAAAAACTATAGACAATAGATATTACTATACAAAAAAATTAGATCAAAAAAATAAATTAATACATTTTTTTCCAGTTATGATACAGAGAGCTTTTAACGCCGTTAATCAGGTTAGAGATACTAGGTCTTTACCAAGCCAACTTTATGAAACAAAAAGAAATTTATAATGCATTATATAAGGCTATAAATAAAGCTAGATAAGAGTGAAAAAGTAATAATTTTGGGCATATATTTTTAAAAAATTATTCTCTCAGAAAAATTAGCTAGTATCAGACATACAAACGCTATGGCTATAAGTAGACAAAGGGATAAAATACTTAAGAAATTAAAAAAAGATCTTATTAAATTTAATGATTATTATTAATTTTTGTTACAAACCTTAGATTTTTTAAGGTATATATATGAGAGGGAGTCTTTTTAGGGAGGTAAAAAAGTATGAAAGACTATAATCTTTCTGATAAACAGGAAGAAGAATTTCAAAAATTAGTTGAAGAAAAACAACAATTAATACTATTAGCCTTAAAAAAGGTTAACATCGCACCTAAAGATTATAGGGAGTTCTACGGGTTTGCATTAGATGGTTTACTTGTTAGTTTTTTGATTCTAGAAGCTGGGGAGATTAAAAAAGATGATTTTGATAAATTTTCTTTTTCAACAATGAAAAGAAAGATTATTGATGAAATCCGTCGTAGAAATCGACAAAAAATAATTAATTTTGAAGAGGTAGAAAAAACTACTCTATTTTCTGAACCTGACTTTAACATTATAAAGTTTGAATTTTTTTCGAGTATAGATAGCGAATTGACAGATCAAGAAAAAGAGTTTTTTAGTACATTTATGAAAAACTAATAATTTTTGATAAAACTATAAAATTAAGAAAGATTTCTAAAATCACAAGGTTATAGATTATTAAAAAAAGTATAAAAAAATAAATGTACCACCACTTTTGCTAAATACAAAAACACAATTAAAAATAAATAAATGTTTCCACTCCTCTCAAAAAGGTGTTTTTAAAAAGAGATGTATATTAAATAAAATTATTCAGTAATTTATACTTTCTTTTGAAACACCTCTTTGTTTTCAATTGATTTTCCATTGATTCTAGTTTAAAATTACTATGATGTTTTAAATAACATATTATAAAATTTATTTAGAACTTTGCAAACAATTAGAAAGAGGTGTTTTTATGCATGATATGACCAAAGGTCCTATATTATCAAAAATAATACACTTTTCTATTTTTATTTTTATTGGAGGGCTACTTCAAAACTTATACCTAATTATTGACTCTATTATTCTTGGTCATTACGTAGGAGAAAGTGGAATAGCTATCGTAGGTGTCGCAAACCCTATTAACTTCATTGTTATGGGATTTCTTATTGGTTCTGCCTACGGTTTCGGGGTAATTATGGCCAGAAGCTTTGGAGCTGGTGATTTTAAAGAGTTTAGGAAATATTTCTTTAACTCTATTATTTTATCTATTATTATCGGAATAGTATTTACTATTGTTCTGTCATTAGTCAACTCTTATCTTCTTGAGCTTATTAGTACTCCAGCCGAGTTGTTTGATGGTGCACATAAATTCTTATTTATATTATATATAGGTTGTGCTTCTTCTCTAATTTACAATCTATTCGCCGCTACTCTTAGAAGTATTGGTAATAGTTTCACTCCTGTCTTATTCTTACTGCTTTCAGTCGTAATAAATGCCATTTTAGCTTATGTTTTTGTTGCTATATTTGGTTGGGGAGTAGAAGGAAGTGCGGTGGCAACTATAATCGCACAATCCGCTTCAGCTCTTTGTTGCTATATTTATATAAACAGAAAATACCCTCAAATACGACTTACTAAACATGATGCTGTATTAGATATCTCTCATATGAAAAATCTTATTTTACAAGGCGCTCCTATGGGAATGCAGTTTTCTTTTACAGGTATCGGACTAATAGTTGTTCAAAAATTTCTTAATGGATTTGGAACTAACTATATCGCCGGATACAGTGTAGGTGTACGTATTCAAAATATTGTATCTTATGTCTACGTTGCTTTAGGTACTGCTATTTCAACATTTATTAGCCAAAACATCGGAGCTAAAAGAATGTACCGCATACCAAAAGCCGTTAAATATACGACATTAATTACAATAGGTTGCGCTATTTTTAGTACAATTGTTATTAGATTCTTTGGACCAAACTTTATTTCATTATTTACTACCGCACCTAACGAAGAATTAACACATGCTACAGTAACCTACTTTAACAACGTAACTCTTGCCTATATTCCTTTAGGCCTTATAATACTCTATCGTAGTGCATTACAAGGATACGGATTCCCAATTACTGCGATGATGGCGGGTATCATCGAGTTAATCAACCGTGTTGTTATAGTAATCTTCCTTACAGATACATTTGGATTCTTAGCAATCTGTCTTGCAGACTCTGTAAACTGGGTAATTACTGCTGCATTCTTACTAACAGTATACTTTATAGCTACACGTTCACATAAAAATAAAAATAAAGCGTTTTATATAGAACCTAGTATGTAAAAGAAGTGACTTGAATTTTTATCAAGTCACTTCTTTTATTTTATTAATATTATATTTTTTCTAAATATATCTTCTTGTTGTGCTTTTAAATTATATATGCGAGATACTTTTATATCATGAACAAAATAACCGCTAGTCTTACTATTTAAAACTGGTACTAAAGTAATATTGCTTTGATTATTTATTTCTCGTATTATACTAGCTTTATCTTCTTTAGCCGCTAATATTCTAAATACTTTTGTTCCAAAAAATTCGTTGTAATCAGCCTTTGTAGTATTAGTTAATATGTGTAATAATATTCTTTGGATTTTCTTTTTGCTATATCTTTTTGTAGATATACTATTTACCAGCTCTTGATAGTTATCGGCTATATTCGCCATGTCATATATTCTATTTTCTAGACCTTCATTGACATCATATATGTTTTTTAACCCCACTTTTCCTAGAGATACTATCTTATATTTTATTAAGTCAAAAAAGTCCTCTTCCGATAAAATTTTGCTTGCTCGAATATTTTCAATCATTTCTTTAGATAAATAGTTTGATACCACGCTATTATCTATATTTTTCCTAATTGCTGTGGCGCTTAAGAATTGTTTATCTTCTACCTCTTCTTTATTAAGCCCTTGACCTTCTCTTTTAACCGGCAAAAGTTTAATATAAGGCGCATATTTACGAATGTTTATAATAACTATACGCTAAAATAAAGTTTGGGATATCATTTTGTAACCCTAGTATTTTACTATTAATAGTCGCAAAGTTATATCCTTGCTTTAATAATTCTCTATACTGTACTTCAGTTATATTCTGTTGTTTATTATAAATTTCTTCAAACGTTTCTATAGAAGTATCTTCCGTTCCAAAGATAAGATGTGTAATTCCTGAATTCGATAAAATTTCTATACTTTTTTTGGCAAAATCATCACTATAAGCAACACTTGCTAAATAAGGAAGAGCAATAACCATATCACAGCCTGCTCGAACAGCTTCTTCCGCTCGAATATAACCATCTACTATAGCTACTTCTCCTCTTTGCGTGAAAAATTCACTCATAACACAGACAATTTCTCCCCCACCATTTTTTTCTATTATATTTTTTGCTTGATCTATTAAATATTTATGACCACTGTGAAGTGGATTAAATTCAGCTATTATTCCTATACGCATATTTCCCCTCTTGATTAAAACACTTTCAATTATTTGACTAGACAATTCTATTGTGTTATATTTAAAGAACAAAGAGTATTCATAATTCTATCCTAATTTTAATAGAGCAACTAGATTTTTCTAGTTGCTCTCATTTTTATCATTACTATTAGTTGAAGTTGAATTGTCTAAATATATATCAACTGTCCACCCTAATACTGAACCATCATCAGCAGCTACTTTACTTACAGAGAATTGTCTTGATTTACGATCTTCTTTAGCAAGACGCGCAACCTCACTATTCCCAAACTCCATAGCTTCTTTTTGTGATTTAAACACTTTTCCTGTTGTTCCTAATCCTTCATTTCCAGAAATCTTTTTCCCACCATACTCTTGTGATTTTATTACACCACTAGATGCATTAGAGCTACTTGACCCATGGCTAGGGCTTGTGATTACATTCTTAGCATTGTTATTCGATGATTGCTTAGATTGTGAACCAGATTGTTGCTGATTTCCTTGACTTTCTTGATTAGTACTGTTGTTATCATCTTTTTTATCTTCGTTTTTATTTGATGATTCTTCTTTATTATTTGATTTATCTTCATTTTTACTTTCATTCTTTTCTGTAACTTGGTTATTAGTCTTTTTCTGATTATCCTCTCCGTTAAAATAACTAACACCAAAATAGACTACACCTACAACTACTATTGCAGACACAAGTCCTATCATTATTTTAAATAGTTTATTATTTTTCATAGTTAGTTTTTCCTCTATCAGATAATTTTCATATTTTATTATAACACTAATTTTAATAATTAGCTAAGATTTATATAAATTTTCTATTTTTAGTGTTATTTCAAAGCTTTTTCCCAGCTCTTTAACCAACGATAGTTAGTTAAAACTAAGCATTTACAGTATATAATTAGAACATTAATTTTTTAAAAAACTAACTTAAGCTCTGTACTTGCACACAACTTAAGTTAGTTAAACTTATTTTTTTGGTTTAATATTTACAGTTACTTCACCTTTATTATTGCGTCCTAAAGTGTACTCGTAACCTTTTTTATTCTCTTTAGCTAGACGATTAATTTCTTCGTCAGCATATTTGTGTGCATCTTGAGAGTTTAAATGTACCTGGTGTTGAAGATGTTGAAGCATTTGAACTGCTATTATCTTCACTTGGTCTTGATGTGTTAGTGTTTCTATTACTATTTGAGCTATTGTTTCTTGAGCTATTATTTGATGATCTATTACTTCTATTTGAGTTATTATCTCTATTTTCTCTTGAACTACTATTAGAAACATTGTTATCAGATGAGTTATTTGAAGAGTTGTCTGAAGAGCTATTGTCTGAGTCTTGACCTTCTCTATATTTTTGCTCATCAGTTTTATCATCAGATGAAGACTCGTCATCTTTGTTGTCAGATGAAGATTCCTTGTCCTTGTCCTTATCTTTGTCTTTATCTTTGTCTGTAGTTGTCGTTGAATTTTCGCTTGATTTTTTACTTGATGAACTATCCCCACCAGAGAAATAACTTATCCCTATAAAGATAGCACTGCATAAAAAGATCGCTAGAACAATCCCCCATAAAACTTTTAATAATTTGTTATCCTTCACTTTTATCAGTCCTTCTTCTTTATTTTTTCAAAATTTCCAATACAAAACCATAACTTTTCAAACCTATCACCTTACATTATAGTATTTGTACCTTAATAATAATTAAAACTCCTTTAAATGTGTATATTAAATTCCGGTTTAATCACATTTCACACTTTTTCAGTGAATATATTATACCACATTTTCATTATAAATTCACATTAACTTTACTAATTTTATTTTCTTAAACATTTTTTGGGAAATTTTTGAATTTTCCTTCGATATATATAGTGTCAGAGGCCTAAGACAAAAAAACAAATAATATATAAAAGGAGATTTTCACATGAGAATATTAAAAAAAGTTTTAAAATTAAACTACGCCGAAGAAAAAGGTGACAAACAAGTCGTAAAAAGCTATACTTTCGACGCTAACACTACTGTCGACGAGACTACTTTAAAAGATGTTGGAGATAATATAGGAAAATTATTATCAAAAACTATCGATAATATCACTGTAACAACTAAAGAACTTATCTAATAAAGGAGAACTAAACTATGCAAAAAAAATTAAATTTATACTTTACTACTGCAGATAAAAAATCTTATCATATTACATTAAATTATCCAAAAGATAATTTAACAAAAGCGGAGGCTGAAGCTGTAGGTCAAAAAATTATTGCTACAAAAGTTTTTAATAATGAAAAACGCACACTAGCAGAATTTAAAAAAGCCTCTTATGTAACTACTGAAGAAACTGTTCTTCAATAATTTGGAAGGAGGCGGGTGCGGCGAAAGTCGCACCTTTTTTAATTATGGATATTCTTAATTTTATTAATACTGTAGGTTTCCCAATATTTGTTGCGGTGTTTTTTATAGTAAAACTAGATAAAACCTTACAAAACATTGGAAAAAGCGTTAATGATTTAATTAAAATTATCGAAATTAAATTAGATAGTAAAACTACCAACTTAAAATAAAGGAGGATTCTTATGGCTACACAAGAAGCTATGGTTAATTGGGCTAAAAATAATCTTTATCGTTGGATTGATATGGATGGTATGTATGGAGCACAGTGCGTAGACCTTACTATGGCATATACGCAATACTTTGGTAATTATCGTATGTTTGGCAATGCTATTGATTATCTGAAAAACCCACTTCCTAAAGGTTGGCGTAGATATTTAAAAGGACAAACTACTATAGCACCAGGCGATATAGCTATTTGGCAATGGGGACCTTGGGATATATACGGTCATGTCGGTATTGTTATCAAAGTACAAGGCAATATAATTACCTCTGTAGAGCAAAATGTTGACGGCACTCCTTCTCGAGGTGGTACAGCTAAGTTGATGACAAGAGATGATACTCACCTAGTAGGGTTTATTAGACCATGCTACGACAACGAGGATGCATGGCAACGAACAGATGAAACTGGACAATTCAAAGTTAATGTTACTTCTATCAACGTTCGAGATAAACCTAGCATCCAAGGTCATGTAGTAGCTAATTACTCCTACGGAGAAAAAGTCAACTACGATAGTTATATCATGAATGAAGGTTTTATCTGGATCAGCTATCTTTCTTATTCTAATGAACGCCGCTATATGGCTACAGGCAACTGTAAAAACAACATCCGCACTAGCTACTGGGGAAGTTTTAGTTAAACAACAAAAAAATCCTTAAAGTCTTTTGAACTTTAAGGATTTTTATTTAATGGCTTAAGCCAGTTGAGGAGGCGAAGTCTCCGAAACAAAAAACCACCCGCTATGCGGGTGCGAGATAAAAGTTAAACAATTGAAAAATCATCCTTTCTTGATAAAATAAGAGTAGTTCAAGCTCTAAAATAAAGAAAGGATGATTTTATAATGGCCAATAAACATAATAGTTTATCGCATACAAAGTGGTTGTGTAAATACCATATTGTATTTACCCCTAAGTATAGACGAAAAATTGAATTTAATCAATATAAACGAGATATAGTAAATATAATACAAAGATTGTGTAAATATAAAGGAATAGAAATAATAGAAGGGCACATAATGCCAGATCATATACATTTGCTTTTGTCAATTCCACCAAAATATAGTGTTTCAAGTATAATGGGATACTTGAAAGGAAAAAGTTCATTGATGATATTTGATATGCATTCAAACTTGAAATACAAGTATGGGAATAGAAAGTTTTGGGCAGAAGGATATTATGTAAGTACAGTAGGACTGAATGAAAGTACGATAAGGAAATACATCAGGGAACAAGAATCGCATGATATTGCGATGGATAAGTTGACAACAAAAGAATATATAAATCCATTCGGGAATAAGAAAAAATAAATAGACCCGTTTAACGGGTAGCGGGCGTCAAAATACAATAGGGCTTGAACGAATGTGAAAGCCAGCGCCTTGAGGTGCGTGTTAGTAACAAAGGGTTATACCCACAGAGAAAACCACCCCTTTTCAGGGGTGGTCATTATTTATTAAATATTATTTATTTTTTCTGAAATTTAGTGAAGCAATTAATAATACTGCACCTAATAACGCACCTACTACTAATGCAAGGAAGTACATTAATGGATTACTTACCGCACCTACTGCTATCGCAAAGATACCACCGTGCGGTGCTTTTGATACAGAACCAAATACCATACTTAATGCTCCTGCAACTCCACTTGATAAGAATAATGGTGGAATTACACGTAATGGATTACTTGCTGCAAAAGGAATAGCTCCTTCAGTGATAAATGCTAGCCCCATTACATAGTTCACTAATGCACCACTACGTTGAGATTTTGGCCAGATAGATTTATTAATTGTTGCTGAAACAGCAATCGCTAATGGAGGTACCATACCACCAATCATTACTGCTGCCATTACATCACTACCTGCTGTTCCTGAAGCAGTTAGAAGGGCTGTACCTGTTACATATGCTGCTTTGTTAATTGGACCACCCATATCGATAGCCATCATTGCTGCAGCTACGAAACCAAGGATGAATTTTCCACTTCCACTTAAACCACCTAAGAAACTTTGTAATCCTACCATAACTGACGCCATTGGAGCGTTAATTACATAAATCATTAATATACCCATGATTAGTGATCCTAAGATAGGGAATAAGAAGATTGGTTTGATTCCATCTAATGAACGGGGCATCCATTTGAACGCTAGTTTAAGGAATGAAATTATTCCTCCAGCTAAGAACCCAGCTACTAATGCTCCTAAAAATCCTGATGGTGTATATGCTAATACATCACTTTTCAGACTAAGAATACTCGGATCCGCTAAGATACCACCGACCATACCAACAATAAACCCTGGTCTATCCGCTATACTACGTCCAATGAATCCAGCAAGGATCGGTAACATCATACTAAATGAAATTTTACCTAAGTAGAATAACACTTCAGCATATTTATTATAGCTTGGATCTTCTAGATTAAATGAGTTAATACCCCAAATAAATGATATCGCAATAAGAATACCACCAGCTACTACGAATGGTAGCATATTACTTACACCTTCCATTAGGTGTTTATAAGTTTGGCGCCAAATGCTTTCATCTCCAGCAGAATCTTCTGCTTCATCTTCTGCACCATCGTGATTATAAATTGGTGCTTTACCATCTAAAATAGTTTGGATAAGTTCTTTTGGTTTATTAATACCATCAGCAACTTTTGTCATAATTGTTGGACGTCCGTTAAAACGAGCAACTTCTACTTTTTTATCGGCAGCAACAATAATACCTGCTGCTCTTTCAATATCTTCTTTAGTAAGTTTGTTTTCTACACCGATTTGACCATTTGTTTCAACTTTAACATCAAGTCCCATTTCTTTAGCTGTTTCTTTTATTTTTTCAGCTGCCATAAATGTGTGAGCAATACCTGTAGGACAAGCTGTAACAGCTATAATGTAAGGTTTTTCCCCGCTTGGTTTAGCTTCTTCTTTTTTCTCTTCTTTTGGCGCTTCTGATTTAGCTACAAAGTCAGAAAATACTTTTTCTACATCCTCTTTAGTTGTTGCAGCATCTAAACCTGCTTTTACTTCAGGATCCATTAAAGCTTGAGATAATGAAGCTAATGCTTTTAAGTGTTCGTCTGCACCGCCATCTGGTGCACAAATCATAAAGATATGTTTAGCTGGTTGCCCATCGAAACTTTCCCACTCTACACCTTCATTACTTTTAGCGTAAACAATCATAGCTTGTCAAAATCAGCACTTTTAGCGTGAGGAATCGCAACATTTTCACCAACACCTGTTGTTGATTGAGCTTCACGCGCTAATAAAGCATTTAAAAAATTATCTTTACTTTTAATAACATTTTTTTCTACTAACATAGTAGTTAATTTGTCTAATGCTTCATTTTTATTTGATGCACTAAAACCAAACTGTGTTAAATCATAATTAATAACATCTGTTAATTTCATTAAAAAAGTCTCCTTAATTATTTTTCTTTAATCTATTTTAGTTTTTTTACATTGATTTGAGGCACAAGTTCTTCAATTAGAACCTTGCTTCCTACACCTACTGAGAATGATGTAGCTCCTCCTGCTGCAGAAGCATATTTTAAAGCTTCAGCATAATCTTTTGTTTCGTTATACTTCGCAACGAACATAGCTAACATACTATCTCCAGCCGCAACAGTCGAAACAATTTTTCCTTTTGCTACATTCACTTCAAACACTTCATTTGCTTCTGTAAGTAGGATTGCGCCGTCTGCTCCACGTGAAACAAGTACATTTTTTGCTCCACGTTCTTGAAGTTTTTTAGCATAATCTAATATTTCATCTAAGCCATTTAATGTTACACCAAACATTTCACCCAATTCAAATTCATTAGGTTTTACTACAAATGGTTTATATTGTAATGTATCTAACACTAAGTCTTTATTACTATCAACTATTAATGTCGCACCTAATTCAGATACTTTTTTTGCGATAGCTTTAAAGTCTTCTACACCCATTCCTGCAATAACATTCCCTGATAAAAACACTACATCTTCTGATGTTAGTTTATCTAATTTTTTAAAGAATTCATTAACATTTTCTTCACTAACAGCACTACTTTGACCGTTAATTTCTGTCTCAGTCTCAGTAGTTAACTTCATATTGATACGAGTTGTACCTAAAGTTTCAACAAAGTCATATTTAACTTCAAGTTTGTCTAACTCTGTTTTAATAAAATATCCTGTGAACCCTGCTACAAATCCTAATGCACAAGTATCTACCCCAACATTTTTTAATAACATTGAAATGTTGATACCTTTTCCACCAACAACATACTTAGCTTCCCCTGTTCTATTTAATTTTCCAAGAGCAAAGTTTTCTGCTGTTGTTAACATATCTACCGCTGGATTTAAAGTTATAGTATAATACACTTACACTTCCTCCTTCTACTTAATCTCTATTATATTTTTGTAACTTTTATATTTTTCTGGTACCTCATAAGATAAAATCGTTACTTCATCTAGTTCAGTAAATTTCTGGAATTTTCTATGTCCAAATTTTGTTTTATCTGCTAAAACGTATTTTTTCTTACTGTTTTGAATAGCTAGACTCTTAATAAATGCTTCACTTTCATCAGCTGTAGTAACTCCAAAAGTTCTCATCAACCCCATTACATCCAATAAAACACATATCGAAACTATAATTTTTTAATTGTTCAATAGCCGCAGGTCCCACTACTGCCTGTGTTGAATGTTTCAAAGTTCCTCCTAAAATAATAGTATGTATTTTATTATTAATAAGTTTTGGCAAATGATATGTAGAGTTTGTTACTACCGTTATTCTCTTATCGCGTAAGTAATCAATTAATTCATATGTAGATGTACCTGCATCTAAATAAATCGTTTGACCGGATTGAATTATACTTTGATTAATATACTTTGCAGTTTCTTTCTTCTCCGCTAGGTATTCTGAGCGTTTCATCGCTACACTTTCTTCACTTCCACGTGCAGATGAGCGTTTCACAGCTCCACCGTGAGTTCTGTACAACAAATTCTTTTCTTCTAAAGTTGTAAGATCACGTCTTATTGTGGCTTCTGATACATCACAGAAATTTACCAATTCATGCAACGTTATAGAACCTGTTTCCTCTAATAATTTTAAAATATTATTTTGTCTTTCATTTACCAATTTCTTATTCTCCTTAACTCCCAAATTCATTATACTTAATATATAACAACTATTCAATCAAATTCAAGCAAAAACAATCAAAAACAATCAAATTTATCGATTGATTTGAACGTTTTTACGCAATTAAAAGATTGATTTTCATTTGATTTGATCGTTTCGATAAAAATACACTCATTTTGAGTTAATAACAAAAAAATACCCATAAAAATCTAATCTACTAGAAATGATTTTTATAGGTATTTATATTTTTCTAAACTAAATCCGTAAGTTTTTTTAATTTATCTTTTTGATCAACATCAAATTGATCAGTAAAATCTAGTATAAACGGCGCCATAATTGGTGAACTTGCTGGAGCTGGTGTTCCCACTTCACCACCAGGTGAACTTGGAGGTGTAGGTAGATTTGGTACCACAGTCGGTGGACACGCTGGAGACGGTGTTCCTGGATCACCTGTTGGAACTTCTGAAGGCAAGTTAGGGTTCATAGTAGGTGGACATGCCGGAGACGGTGTCCCTGGCTTAACTTGTGGTTCCTCTGGATTTGGTTCTGGTGTCACTTTTGGATCTGGTTCTGGTTTTGGATCTGGTTTCGGTTCTGGTTTTGGCGATGGATTAGGGTCAATTAAACAAACTCCTTCCAACTCTATTACACCTACAAAACGATAGCCATCAATTTCCGGTGCATTAATTACATTATTACTAGCTACTAGTATAGTTGGAGCAACTGGATTCCCAGAAAATGCATTAGTATCATTTATTGCATACACTAATGAACTTCCTCCTACTAACATGATAACAAGCATTTTTCTTCCTTGTTTATTTCTTAATAGATAGAACGCTAATCCTGCCAATACACCTGCTCCCACTAGGTAACCATAACCTACTACATCCCCAGTATTTGGTAGTGTTTTAGGTTTATTGACTGGCGCTCCATTTTTCTCATAAACCAACTTGTAAACTGAACATTCTTTTACTCTTTCATCTTTTCCTAACGCACGGATTGCAGCTTTCTCTTCAGCGGATAAACTAGCTTTATCTACATAAGCGATATTTGCTCCTCCATTTTTAGCTGCTTTTAAACCTTTCCACTGATTACTACTTAACTTAGATTCCACATCTGTTTTAGCGTCATTTGCGAGCGCTGGTTGTGCGTATAATAAGCTACTTGCCGATAATGTTAATAATAATAATTTTTTCTTCATGATATACCCTTTCTCCTCACAATACCATTATTGTTATTTTTATAAATTTAATATTTTTCTTCTTTATTTAATTTTTATTATATCATACAGCTTGTAATTTTTCCAATACTTATATAAACAGCAATATAGTATGTTCATTGATTAACAATAATATTATTTTTTTTATATTTTATATGAAAATAATTATTTTATCTTTAAAAATATATTGAAAATTTTTATTTTTTTCATAGATTTACAAAATAAAAAAACACCTATTAAAAACTTTGCTTTCACAAGGATTTTTTACAGGTGTCTTATTTACTTCTAAACTAAATCTGTAAGTTTTTTTAGATTATCTTTTTGTGCATCTTCATATTGATCACTAAAATCTAAAACAAACGGCGACATAATCGGTGCACTTGCCGGAGAAGGTGTCCCCGGTTTAACCGTAACATAATTATTATCTTCATTTTCTGGTTGAGGTTCCGGTGTTGGGGTTGGTGTCGGTGTCGGTGTTGGCGTCGGAGTTGGAGTTGGTGTTGGTGTCGGTGTTGGCGTTGGTGTTGGCGTCGGTGTTGGTGTTGGCGTCGGTGTTGGCGTTGGATCTATTAGACAAACACCCTCCATTTCAATGACACCTACAAAACGATAACCATCTATTTCCGGTGCGTTAATTACATTATTACTAGTCACAAGAATTGAAGGTTTAATTTCTTTACCTGTTATAGCATTAGCATCATTTATCGCATATACTAATGAGCCTCCTCCTACTAACATAATAACAAGCATTTTTCTTCCTTGTTTATTTCTTAATAAATAAAACGCTAATCCAGCTAGAACTCCTGCTCCAACTAAATAACCGCTACCTATTACATCACCTGTATTAGGTAATGTTTTTGGTTTTTTCGGTGATGACCCATCTTTTTCATAAACTAATTTATAAACAGAGCATTCTTTCACTCTTTCATCTTTTTCTAAAGAACGGATTGCCTTTACCTCATCCGCAGTTAAACTAGCTTTATCCAGGTGTGCAATATTTGGCCCACCATTTTTAGCAGGCTTTAATCCTTTCCACTCTACACTATTTAATTTTGCTTCAATATCTGATTGTGAGTCATTTGCAAACGCTGGTTGCGTACTTAACAAACTACTTGCTGATAAAGTTAATAAAAGCAATTTCTTTTTCATGATATCTCCTTCTTTCAAACGTTTATTTTTTTGTTATCTTCATAAATTCGATATTATTCCTTTACATTATACCTCTCCATTATAGCACAATATATCCCTACTTATCAATAAGAATCCCTATCAATAAAGCGATTTCTATAACTTTCATATTTAAATCTTAAACTTTTTTAAATAAAATTTGTAAAATATGTTCTTTTATATAAAACATTATTCTTTCCACTTAATTTTCTTTATAATTGGAAATTCTCCTTCATTAAATTCAGTTGTAGCTATTATATTTACATCCAAATCACAAATATATGAATTGTTATATGACTGCATAACATAAGACCATTCTCGAGGAACTTTTAACATGATTTACATGGAGACCTGTACATAAATCACCTCTCTTAATCGGTATGTAAGGATCCTCTTCTGTTTTTTCTACATCTTCTAGTAATTTTTTGTAATCTTGAACAGCTTTACCCTCTCCATAAAATTTTTCAACAAACTGTTTGGCATTTTCCCCTAATGTATCTATCTCATCTTTCGTTAACGTTAGTAGCTTATTTGAAAAATCAGTATACATAGCTATTTGTTCAAAATAAATATCTGCTTTTGATTCTATACTTACAACTGAATAAGGTATAAGATAGCCATTATAACCATTTTTAATATAGTTTTTATTCGCAAATAACACATCTAAACCTATAACTGGTAAAGCCTAATGACATCGCCTCTAATAAAACTGTCGCAAAAGCTTCATTTGGAGAAGTACTAACATAAACATCATATTTTTTTAAGATAGTCGCATCTTCATAATGTCCATGAAAATAAATATTATTACTGACACCTAGACTACTAGCTAAATCTTGTAAATACTCTAACTGCGTCCCTTGTCCATAAATATTTAAATAAACATTAGGGTTTTTATTTACAACTAAACGCATTATTTGAATCAGATAGTCAATACACTTATTATCCTCTAGATAGCTAGCTGTAACTAATTGTAGCGTATTAGTATTTCGAGATACTTTGTCTTCAGGCAACACTAATTCGTCTAAATAAAAGGTATCATAAGGAACTATCGTTAAGATTCTATTAGCTTTTTTAGGAAACCTCTTCTTGAGATCTTCCGTTTGAATATCATTAGTAGTTATATAGTAATCAAACTCTCTATGCCAAAGTTGATGATTATTTGTTACTGTCGGAACATAACTACAAATATGGTTTGAATGAACCACACCTACTGTGCGAGCATGTTTCACACCCTCAAACAGATAATTTATAGGTTCTCCAAACCAATCAAAAAAACACAATGCATCATTTGGAATAAATACCTTTAATAAATGTGTTATTAAACTATAGTATGATGAAAACCTCTACACCATTAAATGTGTATTTCCCATTATTCATATCGATAATTATCTCGTTATCTTCATTAGTTATATAAAGTTCTTTGTTCTCTTTGTTAGTTGTATTATATCCATTTGAAAATAAATAGTTTAATATGTGATTTTCTTTTCCTATATTTTTCTTTAAGGTACTTACTATATTATGGGTGATACCTATTTTTTCTAAATACTCCGTTCTTTTTACCTGCAACCTATCTATTCCATTTAGCACTTTTCCTGTATATGAATTAGAAAAAGAAATAGCTATTTTTGTCATAATAATTGTTCCATTCCATTATCTCTCATCTATATTATATACTATATTTAAATAATATCCTAGATAAATTAATTTTTTAATATGATTTTGTTTTTCTATGTACAATATAGCATTTTTCGAATTTTTTTACACAAAAAAAGATAGAACCCTAAGATTCTATCTTTCTAGTTAATTATTTATTTCTTCTTTTTAGAATAGTTTGTTCTTCTTCTGGTTTATTTAACTTTTGAAGTCTTCTACTCTTAACTCCACCTTGAACACTTGGAGTTTCATTTACTTCTTTTTTCACTTCAACTGACTCGTTAACTTCTGGTGTTTCTTTAACCTCTGGAGTTGGAACCTCTTGTTTTTGCACAGTTTCTTGTGGCTTTGGAGCTTCTTTTACAGGGCTTTGCTCTTGGTGATTTAGATTTACACCTGGATTTACTGGCCCTTGGTTAGTCGGCTGTTGTGGTCTTGGTCCATTTGGATTTTGACCTTGATTTGGATTTACACCTTGATTCGGTTGACCTTGGTGAATTGGTTGTTGTGGTCTTGGTCCATTTGGATTTACACCTTGATTTTGTTGTCCTTGGTGAGTTGGTTGTTGTGGTCTTGGTCCATTTGGATTTACGCCTTGGTTTTGTTGTCCTTGGTGAGTTGGTTGTTGTGGTCTTGGTCCATTTGGATTTTGACCTTGATTTGGATTTACACCTTGATTTTGTTGTCCTTGGAAATTCGGATTAATTGGATTTCCATATTGATCAAATTGAGGATATCCTTGATTTTGATTATTATAACTTTGGTATCCATTATTTCCTTGGAAATTTGGATTTTGTTGGTTTTGATATCCATTATAACCTTGTTGGTTTTGGTTAAACTGTTGTTGTCCATTTTGGTAATTTTGTTGACCATATTGATTAAATTGACCACCATTTTGACCTTGATAGAACGTTTGTCCATTATTATTAAATTGACCATAGTATTGTTGAGCTCTTCTCGTTTGTCTAAATAAAAATTTAGAAAAATCATCATTTTTATCTGTTTCTAGACAATTTGATGGTAATGACATTAAAACAAAAATAAAACAAATATCATATAATGGTGTTACAATATAAATCGAAAAGATATTTAATAAATAGAATATAACTACCGCTAATACTATTCCCCATGCAGCAAACCCTACATCACGTAATCTTCTAGCAAAGCTTGCTGTTGTAGGAATTGCCAAAATGAATAAAATAATGTAGAAAATAACTAGGAAAATAAGTGCATTTGATGCTGTACTCAATAAATCATATCCCGCTGATCTAGTTGTATAATAATAACTGCTAGATGCTCTATTTCCTATTCCTATTATCGAACTAATTACACTACCAAAAAAGATAATAAATATTAATATTACTGCTCCATAAATAGTTCCAAATGGAAACCAGTGACCCGCTCTTGTTGAGTATCCTGTAAAATCTACAAAACCTCTAAAATAATCACTAAAAGCAGAACCATAAGTAACTTGCTTTTCTCTTTGATTAATCATAAAAACCTCCTTTTAATTGTAAAAAAAATACATAAATTTATAATATATTATTCTGGACTTTTTAGTCAACTTAATTTATAAACTTTGTTACATTTTTTTAGTATATATACTATTTCTCAATTTCCTTATTATTAAGCATACTTTTTTTATGTCCAAATCCTAATTTTCATTTATTCACCTTTACTAATAATTAAAAAAATTATTCTGTTTTTTTAAAATATTTGATAAACTATTAAAAATAGAGACTTTGATATTCTATAATTTTATCTTTTTAAAATTTTTAAAAAAATCTGAAGCATTAAATTATCAGCTTCAGATTTACTCTTTTTTTATTTGATATTTTAAATCTTTATATAATTAAAATGGAAATGCATTATTTAAATACCATCTACCATCAATTTTTTTCACAGTTACACTTACTGTACTGCTATCATCTATTGATACTCTTACTCTCGCTTCCGTATCACTTTTTTCTTTCACTTCAACAATTTTAGTATTTTTTACTCTATCAACAACAGATAACTTCAATATATTAGTTTTATCTTCTTTTAATAATTTTTCTATTTTCTCATCTTTTTCTTTTCTCTCTTCTTTACTTGAATAATAAATATAATTATTTGCTTTTACATAATCATCTTTTTTAAATGCATCTATAAATCCTTGAACCGCCCCTTCTGGACTACTTGCTCCTTCTTGATTATTAAAAAACATAAATATTGCTGCGACTACTATTAATAATGCCGCTGCAATAGAACTTATTATTATAAGTTTTTTATTGTTTTTATTTGATGAGATATTATTTGTTGTAGTATTATATGGAACATTATTTTGATTTTGTTGATTGCCAAATTGTACATCTTGTTGATTATAATTTCCGTATTGTTGGTTATTATATTGACCATTTGGTTGATTATAATTTCCATATTGTTGGTTATTGTATTGACCATTCGGTTGATTATAATTTCCATATTGTTGGTTGTTGTATTGTCCATTTGGTTGATTATAATTCCCATATTGTTGGTTATTATATTGGCCATTTGGTTGATTATAATTCCCATATTGTTGGTTATTATATTGTCCATTTGGTTGGTTATAGTTACCGTATTGTTGGTTATTGTATTGACCGTTTGGTTGATCATAGTTACCGTATTGTTGGTTATTATATTGACCATTTGGTTGATTATAATTATCCGTACTGTTGGTTATTATATTGACCATTTGGTTGATTATAATTACCGTATTGTTGGTTATTATCCTGGTTATCTGTTTCTAAATGTATATCTTTAGAATTATTATTTTTCTCCATGCAACTGATTTCTCCTTATAATTACTCTATACTTAAAATATAGTTAAAACTTATCTTAAATATTATACTTAAATTTGAATAACTTGTCAAAAATTTCTTGTATTATTTTTTTATAGTTTTTTTATAAAAAGAGTTTTTTTATAACCCTCTTTTTAAAACGTCCCTATTATTCTATATTTACATTAAAGTTTTGCACTTTCCATATCTTCATCAGTTATTGTAGTTATATCTGCATTTATATCATCCAATAAACGTAATGCTAGTTTTTTTCTTAACTTTTCATTTTGATTTCTTATCCATCTACCATTACTATTATCATTACTTATATTATAGTTATGCTTTACAAACTCTGCATATTTTTCATGGTTAAGTTTATAACCTTGGTTTTGTAATTCTAATAAACCAATTTTGTATAATTGATCTACTGTATAATCTTCAAAATTAAAATGGTTTGGTATTCTACTTCTTAAACCTTCGTTCGTTTCTAAGAAGTCCATCATACTTTTCGTATAACCTGCGAAGATAATTACTATATCTTCACGATTATCTTCCATAAATTTCAATATTTCATTAATTGCTTCTCTACCAAAGTCATTTTCTCCACCTGTCGCAAGAGTATAAGCCTCATCTACAAATAACACTCCACCTAAAGCTGATTCTAGTACCTCTCTAGTTTGTTTAGCTGTATGCCCTATGTATTTTCCAACAAGATCTGAACGCGAAGTCTCAACGAATTTATCAGATTTAATAAGACCTTTTTGATATAATATTTTTCCTATTAATCTTGCTACGGTTGTTTTCCCTGTTCCAGGATTTCCTAAAAATAGTGAATGAAGTGTTAAAGGCGCATCCTCTAATCCTTTTTCTCTTCTAAGTTTATTCATCTGAGCTAGCGCAATAAACTCTCGAACTTCAGATTTCACCTTAGTTAAACCAATCATCTCGTCTAATTTTTCAAAAGCAGTTTTTTCTCCAAAATATTCTATTTCTAATGATTCAGCAACAACTACAGGTTGTTTCCTTTCATCAATTTCGAAACTTCCTGATTCTTCTTTATACTGTATTTGTCTTAGTTTTGCTACATCAAATGATGAATCCCTCTCTACTTTTATAGGAGGTACCGATAATCTTCCCATATTGATAAGATTAAACTTAACTTCGCTATTTTGAGCAATATATAAATTTATCTTTCCATTCATTCGACCGAAAATCGATATTACATCCCCTGTAAATCTTGAATTTTCTTCAACAAAGATACTTTCTTCAAAAATAGAGTGTTCATCAACCTTCACTACTGCTCTATCATACATTTTAGCTGAACTAGTTGCTATATTTGTAAGATTTACTGTTGAATTAATTACACATAGCGCACTACTGTAGTTTGGTTGAAAAATCGTCGATGAGTTTATTGATACTTCCGACTCTTTAACAAATACACACGGAATATTATCTTTAACATCCCCACCTTTTATAAGGTTATTGTACATACTCCCTTTCGATTTTTCTTTTATAGATAAAGTATTAGAAGCATTATAATCTACTGTAGTATTATCTATTTTAAATTTCGTATTATACATAGTTATACTTGCATAAATTACTGAAGCATTTATTTCTAACTTTGCATCCTTTGCATAAACTTTATGTACTTCTAGAGAAGAGGGGCGCACTACTGATTTAGATAGTTTTATACTTGCATTATCATCTGCATATATGATTGGATAATTTTCACCCATTTTAACAGCATTCTCTATTATTAAACCTTCTCCAACAATAGCCGCCAAATCTTTTACGTTAAGTGCGTTACTTTTTTCTCTATTTAGCCTAATAGCCACATTTTTTAAAGTAACTTCCGCTCCTTTTCCTCACAAATACCCCTGTTCTTATTTCTGGTATAAATTTCGACTTATCTTTTGATTCAAAATCAAAATCCCCTACAATTTTAATATTTTTTGTAATTACTATATTTTTGTCACTTTCATAACAATATCCACTTGATATCATTATAGTATCCCCATCTTTAGCCTCTTCTATCGCTTCTAATAAGGTCCAGTGCTTTTCTCTTTTTAAAAAAAGATGAATTATTTGGTCCAACTATAAATTCCGCCATATATTCACAATCCTCTACTTTTTATTTATTACAGTCATTAAATATTATAATATTGTTATTATAGACTTGTCAATCTTTGTTATAAACTATAAAAACACATATTACCGTTAAATAAAAAACAGCAACAGTTACTAATTTTTTTATCATTAGTAACTATTGCTTATTTTTCACTTTTTTTATTTATACATTATTAGGTATATTATTAACCTTCTATGCCTATTCAAGGTTAACATACCATCTATTTTTTACTTTTTTCAATAATAACCAGCCCCCTGATCTATTCCTATTAGAATCTGGTTTCTCTTTCAACAAAGCATAAGGTTCTTTCCCATTTTCTTCTACTATTTTTTCTACCATTAAACCTTTAGAAAAAACATACACACCTCTATATATGGCCTTGTTTACGTACCTTTTTCTTTTATCATCTTTGTTTACTTCTTCTTGCAATTCTTTTCTGACTTCTTCCCTTCTTTCACTACAAGCATAGTAAACATAATCACTAGCTTTTAAATAATCTTCTTTTTCTATCGCCTCTAAAAATTTTTGAGATACTTCTTCAGGTGTTTTTGCCCCATAAGCATTAGATGAACGAATAAATAAAAATATTCCCGCTATTATAACAACAAACAATGTTAAAATGATTGTTATATTTTTTTTATTTACCCATTTAGACTTTTTATTCTGTTGTTTATTATTCTCTTCACTTAACTGTGAGTCATTATTTATCTTATTGTCATTTTTAATATTATTATCTTGATTTTCCATGTATACTTATCTCCTTTAGTATCCTCACATAAAATTACATTATGTCGCAATACCACCTATCGTCTACCTTTTTCATCTTAAAATCACTATAGACTATTTTTCCAGGTTCGCTCTCTCGTTTTAATGTTACTCTTGCTTCATCGCCTAGTTCATCTACACTAACTATCTTATAGTCTTTATATATCTTATACATATGTCTATGTAAACTAGTTTGTATTTTATCTTTATCTTTTAATTCCTTTTTTACATCTTTTCTTACATCATCATTTTCATAATAAACATAATTACTAGCTTTTTCATAGTCATCTGAATTTACCTCTTCTACAAATCCTTGAGCCGCTTCCTGAGATGTTTTTGCTCCTACAGTATTATTCGAACGTATAAAGAGAAATACTACCGCTATCAAAACAACCGCTAAAGTTAGCACAATAGTTACTGTCTTCTCATTTAAATATTTTGATTTTATTTTTTTGTTAGACTGTCCATCGTTGCTTTCTTTTTCGAACTGAGAAGCATTTTCTATCTGGTTCTCAAGTTCATTGCTTTTATTTTCATTATTCTGCACAATACTATTCTCCTTTATTTATTTTCGTAAAAATACCTTAAAATAATTATAGAGTGATTTATACAAATCACTCTATATTCCATTTTTAATACATTTAACTAAAATTCTATTTTTGTTTCTTCTAGAACTTTTTGAGCTTCTTCAAATATACCTTCTATTACATCTTTAACTGGTCTTATTTCATTTACTAAACCAGCGATTTGCCCAGACATTATAGATCCATTTTCCACATCACCTTCATAGGCTGCTTTTCTTAATGAACCTAATGTTAATTCTTCTAATTCCATTAGAGTTGATGATTTTTCCTCTAATTCATGATATCTCTTAGTTAATTCATTTTTAATTCCTCTTACTGGCGCTCCAAATTTTGTACCAGTTAACGTTGTTGAAGTATCTACCGCTTCTAAAATAGCATTTTTATAATTTTCTGAGACTGGACATTCTTCTGTAGCTAAGAATACTGTTCCCATTTGAACTCCACTTGCACCTAAGCAATATGCAGCAGCTACTCCTCTTCCATCCGCAATACCACCAGCAGCAATAACAGGAATATTTACAGCACTTGTTACTTGTGGTAAAAGAGCCATAGTAGTACTTTCACCTACATGTCCTCCCGCTTCCATACCTTCTACAACAACAGCATCACAGCCAAGCTCTTCCATTTTTTTAGCTGCTTTTACAGATGGGATAACCGGAATAACTTTTATACCTGCTTCTTTTAGTTTTGGCATGTATTTTCTTGGAGTCCCTGCTCCTGTTGTTACAATTCCTACACCTTCATCAATAATTACATCGATAATTTCATTTATATTATGCATCATTAACATTAAATTTACCGCAAATGGTTTATCTGTATATTTTTTACAATTAACAATTTCTTCTCTTAATTGTTCTGGACTCATTCCGCCAGATGCAATTATTCCCAGCCCTCCAGCATTAGACACAGCTGATGCTAGTTGATGTCTTGCAATTTGTGCCATAGCACCTTGAAATACTGGATATTTTATCCCTAATAATTTTGTTATTGTCATAATCAATCTCCTTAATGCTTTTTAATTTTCCTTGCTTTTCTATGTCTTTATATTATATCAAGTTTTTCTTGTTTTTAAAAATAGTATCCTAAAATACTAGAGAATTTATTAAATAAAAGAGAGTAATTCTTAATTAATATGAATTACTCTCCCAGAGTGTATTAAAATACAAATTTAGCAATTAAATAACATACTATCATTAAAATAGTTGATGATAAGAAACAAGCTACAAACACACGCATACCACGTTCTTTTATAACTTTAAAATTAACACTCATTCCTAATGCTGTCATAGCCATACCTAAAAAGATATATGCTGCATCAACAAAATATGGTGCTAACGGTTTTAAAAAGCTAACGTAACTACCTAAGATACTCATAAAGATAAAACCAATAATAAAGTATGGCATTGGCATCTTACCTTGAGCTTCATCATTACTACGGCGGTTAATCACAAATAAAACTATTGCAACTACAATAAGCATAAGTACACGAGATAATTTAGTAAGTATCGCAGTATCAAGAGCTACTTGACCTCCTGCGCCACCTGCAGCAACAGCATGAGCTATTTCATGCAAGCTACTTCCTGTAAAGATACCATAGTTATAGGCTTCTAATCCTAAATATGGTTTTAATGTCACTTCTATTAATGTAAACACCGTTCCTAATATAGCTACTACCGCAACAGCTAATACGCTATTATCTGTTTTAGCTCTTAGTTGACCACTTACACCCATTACCGCAGCAGCCCCGCAAATACCACAACCACATGATGATAGTAAAGCTAGCTCATGATCCACTTTGAAATTCGGCACATTGTATAAGTAAGAATTATCATAAATAAAACTACAAAGAAGGCTAAAAGCAATGTTTTCTTACCTTCTGTAAGTAATTTATCTAATGCTAATTTAAAACCTAATAAAATAATTCCAAGACGTAAAAATTTATTACTTATAAAAGGTATATCTCCTTTAGTTTGAGCTTTTAATGATTTTGATAACTGCAACACCATACCTATTACTAATGCTATAACTAAGTGCCCAAATAATTTTAAAGCAGGTAATGTAGCTAAATACTTAGCACCGACTGATACTACTGCAGTTATCAGTAATGTATAATAAAAATTAAAACTCTTAAATCTATCCACTTATTTTTCCCCTTTATTTTATTCTAAAAAAAGCTTTATTAAGCCATTTCTGTTTTTTTATTATACTACTTACATTATTTTTGATTCAAGGTACTGAAAAAAATAATATTTGATTCTTAATATTTTCTATCGTAACTCTTCTTTTTCTAACACCAATATACATTTCGTATTAAAAAGGTACTTCATCTAATTTAAAAATATTTTTTTGTAAATACTGTAAATAACTCTCATCCTTCTCTTCTATTACGCTAGATACTTTGAAGTTTAATGGCTTAAGTAACCACTTTTTCTAAATAATCTTGAATATTGTATTCTTCTTTGCTTTCTCTTTCAAGTGATTGTAAGCCCCAAACTACATGAAATATAACTTCATAGCTTCTTTCTCTGTAGTTTTGTATTCTTTATTATTAATCTTTTTCGACATTTTTGTATAATTGAATTTTCTTTAAGTTTTTTTAACCCATCTATCAACCTCTTTGCTAGCTTTTTCACTTTTCGTATTTATTGTATATGGATTATCCGAATTGTTATTGGTCCAATCTCTTATAATAAGTTTTCCATCTTTTTTTAAGTTTCTATATATTTGTTTTAATACTTTAGTTCTCTCAGGACGAGACATATAACTTATTATTTCATGAAAGACACTTGACATAAAAAAATAATATCATATTTTTTTCTTTACTTTTCTCTAAATTTTCATCTGTAATAACATCGATATTTAAATTAGCTAATTCATTTTTGTACTGTGGGTGAAATATCATAAGCATAGTATTTTGCACCTGTTTGTTGAACACTTTTAATAAACTCAGGAGAAATTCCTGAACCATAATCAAGTACTTTAGTTTTTTTCTTTAAATAAGGTTTTAATACATCGAATTTAGATAAGGCTGTTTTGTTCATACGTGTGATATATGTATTTTTTTATCATTATTATAATTTTTCCATTTTTCTTACCTCTTATTTTTTTCTCATAAATTATATTTAACTACCTTTACTTCCCTTTTTTTTTGTCTATAACCTCTAACTCTACAATAAAATTAATTAGTTACTTTTCTTTATTGTTTTTGGTTAATTATACTATAACTTATTATATTTATCAAAATTTAGTTTTTTATTATTTTATTAAATGTTTATAATATGTATACAAAAAAAAATACCAAGCACGCTAAGCACTTGGCATTCATTAATATATTTTTACTAAATTATTTTTTCTATCCTATTAATAAGAATAAGTAGTGGGCTATTATACCAGCTACTATACCACCGATTGTATGTGAAATTATAGCTTTTGAAGATAATTTTCTTACTCCTAAAGCATCCATCATACCGATATGTGTACTTAAGTATCCACTCCAACACATACCCATAGCTGTAAATACTGCAATATCATTAGCTCCTATAAGTCCGCTTTTCAGGAACTCTGGTACTAGTGAAATAGCTCCACCAACCGCTCCTAATGCAGTTATTGGGAAGGCTATTGCTTCTGCTGATTTGAATCCAAATAATGGTTCAAGAATAAATGTTAATTTTTCTCCTAGCCATGGTAAGAATCCTACACCTTCATAAGCTGCACCAGTATAACCATCTGCTGGCATCTTGAATGTTAACATCATTACAAATGTACAAACTATAAGTACCCCTGGTATAATTGCTAATCCCATTTCAACCCCTGTTTTACCACCTTCTAATAAAGTATCTAAAACACGTTGGAATGTATTTCCATCTCTTATTATTCTTACTTTTTCTGGTGAATCATCATCATTTGTTACTTTCAACAACTGGATCATTTGCTTCATCACCGTAATATTTTTTAGTTTCTCTAAGCATTAAGCGTACACTGACAATACTACCAATAATTGCCCCTATATTACCTATAATAGCTGCTTTAATATATCCATCACCTTGCCCCATCATAAACATTGTTACGATAAGCCCCATACCGAAAGCTGTACCTAAGTTACATAACGCTGGTACTTGGTATTTTTTGAAAAACGAAACAAATCGTTTATCTTTCGCAAATGGAATAATCGCAGGGTTGTCTGATAAATATGTTGCAATCGCCCCTGTAACACTTGCCCCTGGCATTCCCCAAAGCGGTTTCATTAGAGGTGCGAAAATTTTATTAATTAAAGCTATTGCTCCAAATTCCGATAAAAGTGCACTTATTGCTCCTGCTATAACAGCCATAGCCATTATAAAGAACACTGTATTTAGTAATAAATCATGGGCTGTCGCCATCATGGTTTTAAACATTAATGGTGTTCCCATTTTATGAGCCATTAATCCGAATATTAAAAAGAAAATCCCTAAGAAAACAAAAGTTTCCATACTAATCGCCTTTTTAACTATTTTCTTATCTTTCCGCCTATCATTGTTGTCCCTAGACATAAAAATCATCCTTCCTTGATTCATATAAATATGAATTTTTTTAATTTTTATAACTCTCTGTTCTATTACAACCCTTTTATATATTATACCATTTTTCATATTATGCTGGCAACTATTTTAATATTATGTCAGATTAACTGACATAACTATAATTATATTTTTTTTACATACTGTAAAACTACACTTGCTTTTTACTTTAATGTTTTTCTAGAGTATATATATTATTAAACCACTTTATTTTTTTTATTCATTTCCGTAACCTTTGACTACTTTCAAGATTATTGTTTTCCATAATTTTTTTAAATTATATTACAGTAACCTTGTTTGTTTTTATAATTTTTTTCTATATAATTTACAGGCTAATTCTCACTTCTTTTATTTTAATGTTTTATCCTAAAATTTATGTTACTTTCTTTGCATTAAAGCGCTCTTTTTGATAGAATATAATGGCAATAAAAGACAAACTAGGAGAAAAGGTATTTTATGAAGAATAATAAAAATAACAATAAAGTTTTAAAGTTTTCTATTAGAAAGCTTTCTTTTGGTGCGGCGCCTGTTATTATTGGTGCCTTAATTTTTGGTAGTTTTGTACCAACCGATGTTCATGCTGCTGAAACAAAAAGCACTAATGTTAAGTTCACTTACTTAGCGGAAAATGAATTAACAGAGGCAGAAAAGAACCTTAATTAAGAAAAGCGTCCCTAACGACATAAATGAGGGCGAAACTTATTATATGGTTTATAAAAAAGAAGCTAACTGCACGCACAAAGAAGATAAAAATTCAACAGAGGTAAAAACATTACCTAACACAGGTCAAAGCTCACTTCCTCTAGCTGGATTAGGTCTTGGCTCTGCTGTTCTTGTAGTTCTTTTACTTTCTAAAAAACATAGAAATAAAGTGCTAAGTGTTGTATTAATTGGGGCAATGGGTCAAAGTATAGTTTTACCTTATGAGTCATTTGCTTTCGAGAATAAACAACTTGTTCAATATAACAATCAAAAAGTTATTAATAATTCTAACGAATTAGCTAATGGTGTTATAGATATTGAAGGTTATTGTTATGTTGGTTACTTTACTCTTAAAGATTTAGACACTTTACCTAATTCTTCAACTAAAGAAGGAAATAAAAAATTAGGAACTAAACCAACTACTCCATTCCAATATAAAACAACACCTGATACTGGAGATAAAATATTAGTTGAGAATAAACCGGAATTGAAAGTTTCTACAGAAGCTATTCCTTTTGGAACTGTTACTCAATACGATGCAAATCTACCAAAAGGACAAAGCAAAGTGGTTCAAGAAGGAGTTAACGGTGAACGTACTATTTTAACTGAAGTTGCTGAAGTTAACGGTTCAAAAACTAGTAAAGTTATTAGTAATTCTATCACTAAACAACCTACTAACAGAGTAGTTGTTGTTGGTACTAAAGTAGTTGTTGCTCCGCAACCAACTCCAACTCCGGCTCCGAGCCCAACTCCGAGCCCAACTCCGAGCCCAACTCCAGCTCCAAAACCGAGCCCAACTCCAGCTCCAACTCCAAAACCGAGCCCAACACCAACTCCGACTCCAACTCCAACTCCGACTCCGGCTCCAACACCAACACCGACTCCGACTCCGAGTCCGAGTCCAACACCAACTCCGAGCCCAACACCAACTCCGAGTCCAACACCAACTCCGAGTCCAACACCAACTCCGAGTCCAACGCCAACACCGACTCCGAGTCCAACGCCAACACCGACTCCGAGTCCAACACCAACTCCGAGCCCAGCACCGACTCCTGATACTAGTACTAAACCTGTAGTCACAAATAAAAGTTCTACAGAAGTTATTCCTTTGAGACTGTAACTCAAAACGATGCAAACCTGCCTAAAGGGCAAACTAAAGTACTTCAAGAGGGTGTTAACGGTGAACGTACTGTAACAACAGAATTTACTACAACAAATGGAGTTACAACTAGCAAAGTAGTTGGAAATTCAATTACAAAACAACCTATTAATAAGATAATAGCTGTCGGTACTAAGGAAGAAGTTGCTCCACAACCTACTCCTACTCCAACACCGACACCTAAACCAGAGGACAAACAAGAAGAAAAAATTGATAAAACTGCGCTTGAAAAGCAATTAACTGATGCAAGTTCTAAAAACGATACAGACCACAGTAATGATAGTTGGAATGAATTAGAAAAAGTTAAAAAAGCTGCAGAAGATGTTAAAAACAATCCAAAAGCTACTCAACAAGAAATTGATGAAGCTGCTGAAAAACTGAAAAAAGCAATAGATAATTTAACAGTAGATAAAACTGAGCTGAAAAATCAATTAAACATTGCTGAAACTAAAAAAGAAGCTGATTACAGCAAAGAGTCTTGGGGTAACTTCCAAAAAGCAGAATTAAAGGCTAAAGAAGTTAATGACCAAACATCTCCGCTTCCAAAACAAAGCGAAATTGATGAAGCTACCAAAGCTTTAGAAGATGCAATAAAAGCTCTTGCTGTAGATAAAACAGCTTTACAAAATGTTATTAACTCTGCAAACAGCAGACGTAAAGAAGAATACACTACTCAAACATGGAAAGATTTAGAAAATACTTTAGCAGCTGCGAATACTATCTTTAACGATAGTGATGCTACTCAAAGAAAAGTGGACGAAGCTACTAAGAGTCTTACAGAAGCTATTGAGAACTTAGTAAAACTTAGTGAAAAACCTATATTAACTTTTACTAATATCGAGAAAAAAGACTTAGACCGTTCTGCTACAGCTAAGTATACTCTAGATAATCCTACCAACACTGAAATTAAATCTATTAAAGCAACACTAAAAAAAGGTGATACTGTTGTAAAAACTGTAGATTTAACTAAAGATAGTCTAGATGCTCTACTGGATAACCTTGATTACTACAAAGAGTATACATTATCTACTACTATGGTTTATGACCGTGGAAATGGTGAAGAAACTGAGACTCTTGCGGATCAACCTATCCAACTAGATCTTAAGAAAATTGAAATCAAAGATATTAAACGAACTGATTTAATAAAATACGAAAATAACGCAGAAACAGATGCCACTCGCTTATCTTCAATACCTGAAGATTTAAGTAATTACTATCTAAAAATTACTTCAAACGATCACAAAACTAATTTATTAGCTGTCCAAAAAATCGAAGAAACTACAGTTGATGGAAAACAAGTCTACAAAGTAACTGCAGTAGCTGATAATTTAGTACAACGTAATGCAAATAATAATTTTGCTGAAACATATACTTATCACATTGCTAAACCTAAACCTAGTGAAAACAATGTTTTCTATGACTTTGGAGAATTAGTAAATGCTATTCAAGCTAATCCTTCAGGCGAATTCAAACTTGGTCAAAGCTTGAGCGCTCGTAACATTGTTCCTAACGGAAAATCTTATATTACTAGTGAATTTACTGGTAAACTTTTAAGTGATGGTGATAAACGTTTTGGTATCTACGATTTAGAACATCCTTTATTTAATGTTATTAACGGTGGTACTATTAAAAACATTAACTTTGAAAATGTTGAGATAGATAAACCAGGTCAAAACCAAATTGCGACTATTGGATTTAATATTAAAAACAACGGTTTAATCGAAGATGTTAAAGTTTCTGGTTCAGTTACTGGTAATAAGGATGTTGCTGGATTAGTTAATAAAATAGATGAAAATGGTAAACTTGAAAATGTAGCATTTATTGGAAAAATCAACTCTGTAGGTAATAACTCAACAGTTGGTGGTATTGCTGGTTCTAACTATATGGGATTTGTTAATAGAGCCTATGTTGATGCTACAATCACAGCTAATAATGCCAATGCTAGTATGCTTGTTCCTTTTGTTACATATATGCTAAATAGCTGGTTATCAGGTACTAAAGCAAAACTAACAAACTCTGTTGCTAAAGGTACACTTGATGTTAAAAATACTAGAAATGTTGGTGGTATTTCTGCTAAAACATGGCCATATGGAACTGTCCAAAATAATGTAACATACGCTAAAGTAATCAAAGGACAAGAGATATTTGGTTCTAATGATGTTAACGATGAAGATGGTGGACCATTTGTAAAAGAATTATTCGGAGTAATTGGATATAGTTCTGAAGAAGATGGTACTGGTAAAGATACTAAAAACCCTAATAAACTTAAACATTTAACTAAAGATGAAGCTGATACTCGTGTTGCTGGTTATAACATCACAGCCGATAAATTCGAAAGTGAACCATATTGCATGAATACTATAAACAATGTAACTACTAGCGAAACAGCCTACAATAATATTCAAGACTATAATCCTGAATACAAACAAACTTATAAAAACATTGAAAAATTACAACCATTCTACAACAAAGATTACATTGTATATCAAGCTAATAAACTAGATAAGAACCACAACTTAAATACTAAAGAAGTTCTTTCAGTTACACCTATGAACAACAATAACTTTGTAACTGACTTAAGTGATGCAAACAAAATTATCATTCATTATGCAGATGGAACAAAAGATTACTTCAACTTATCTTCTAGTGATGAAAGTTTAAGTAATGTTAAAGAATACACTGTAACTGACTTAGGTATTAAATATACACCTAATATCGTTCAAAAAGATCACAGTGCTTTAATAAATGGTATCGTGGATATCTTAAGCCCTATCGAACTTCAATCTGATCCAATTTACCAAAAACTTGGTAGAACAGGACCGAATAGAGTAAATGCTATTAAAAACCTATTCTTAGAAGAAAGTTTCGACTATGTAAAAGCTAATTTAAATACATTAGTAACTAAACTAGTTGAAAATGAAGATCACCAACTTAATAATTCTCCTGCAGCTCAACAAATGATTCTTGATAAAGTTGAGAAAAATAAAGCTGCTCTATTATTAGGTTTAACATACTTAAACCGTTACTACGGTGTTAAATTCGGTGATGTTAATATTAAAGAATTAATGTTATTTAAGCCTGATTTCTACGGTAAAAATGTTGATGTTCTTGATAGATTAATTGAAATCGGATCTAAAGAGAATAATGTCAGTGGCTCAAGAACATACGACTCTTTCGGTGAGGTTCTAGCTAAATATACTAAATCTGGAGATTTAAATAGCTTCCTAGACTACAATAGAAAACTATTCACTAATATCGATAATATGAACGATTGGTTCATCGATGCTACAAAAGATAAAGTCTATGTAGTAGAAAAAGCTTCTCAAAATGAAGGTGTTGGTGATCATAAATACCGTGCTTACGACAACTTAACTCGTGGATTACACAAAAAAATGATTCTTCCATTATTGAATCTAGATAAGACAGAAATGTTCCTAATTTCTACTTATGACACTATGTCTTACGGAACAGCTAATAAATACAACACTACTTTAGAAAAACTAAAACCTGAGATTGATTTAGCCGCACAACGTCAAATTAATTATCTTGACTTCTGGCACAGATTATCTCTTGATAAAGTTAAAAATAGATTATTCAAAGATATAGTATATCCTGTTTGGGAAGGATTCTATGTTTGGGGTCACGGTTGGCCAGGTTGGCCTGAACGTTACGGCCAATTCAAAAACAGCACTGAAGTATACGCTCCAATACGTGAAATCTACGGACCTGTAGGAGAATACTACGGTGATAATGGAGCTGTTGCTGGAGCTTATGCAAGTATTTACGATAATCCAAATGATAATCGTGCTAAAGTAACATTCGTAATGTCTAATATGATTAGTGAATACGGAGCTTCTGCTTTCACGCACGAGACTACTCACTTAAATGACCGCCTTGTTTACTTCGGTGATTTCGGTCGCCGTGAAGGTACAGATGTTGAAGCCTTTGCTCAAGGTATGCTTCAATCACCTGCTACACAAGGGCACCAAGGTGAATACGGAGCATTAGGATTAAATATGGCATTCGAAAGACCTAACGATGGTAACCAATGGTATAATACTAATCCAAATGAACTTAAATCACGTGAAGCTATCGATAACTATATGAAAGGTTATAACGATACTCTTATGATGTTAGATAACCTTGAAGCTGACGCAGTTCTTGGTCAAAATAATAAAGAACTAAATAATCTATGGTTCAAGAAAGTCGATAAACAAATGAGAGGTAACTCGAAAAACCAATTTGACAATGTTCGTGCTCTAAATGATGCTGAAAAAGAAATTCAACTTAACTCAGTTGATGACTTAGTAGATAATAACTTTATGACAAACCGCGGACCAGGAAATGGTATCTATAAACCTAATGATTTTGCTTCTGCATATGTCAACGTGCCTATGATGACAGGTATCTACGGTGGTAACACAAGTGAAGGTTCTCCTGGAGGAATGTCATTTAAACATAATACATTTAGATTATGGGGTTACTATGGATATGAAAAAGGATTCCTTGGTTATGCTACTAATAAATATAAACAAGAAGCTAAGAACAGTGGTAAAAATACTCTAGGTGATGACTTTATCATCAGCAAAATCTCTGATGGTAAGTTCTCAACATTAGAACAATTCAAAAAAGCATACTACAAAGAAGTTAAAGACAAAGCTTCAAATGGTTTATCAACATTTGAAATAAACGGAACAACAGTTTCATCTTATAATGATTTACTTGCGTTATTCAAAGAAGCTGCTGCTAAAGATGCCGCAACTATAAAAACAAATAACAATGGTAGTAAATCAGTATCTACAAATAATACAACAAAACTAAAAGAAGCTGTCTTCAAGAAACTTCTTCAACAAACAGATAGTTTCAAAACTTCTATTTTCAAATAGGATTAAATAAAGGCTAGGAATAAATTTTCCTAGCCTTTTTAATAAAAAAACTAGCCTATGGACTAAACAAATCCAAAGACTAGTTATGTTTATAATATTGATACTTCTTTTTTATATTGTTCTTTTATATTTTCATCAAGCTTATCATCACTAATAATCGCAGTTAAATCTTTTAATCTATAAAACGAATAAAAAGCATGAGTTGAAAACTTACTGTGATCCGCAAGCACATATCTTTCAGTTGCGTTATTTAATATAGTATCATTACAACGCCCCTCTTCCTCATCAGATATCGTTACCTTTCTCTAAATCAATACCATTAACCCCTACAAAAGCCTTATTAACACTTATTTTACTAAGAGCATCTTGTGTAAAATATCCTACAAAACCTTTTGTTTTTGGTCTATACCTTCCTCCGATAAAGATAAGATCACATGATGGATTATCTTTAAATTGTTCAAATACTGTCATAGAGTTAGTTACGATATTTATATTTCTATCTTGTAAAAATTCCGCTAAATAACTAGTAGTACTTCCTGCTCCAATAAAAATAGTTTCATTATTCTTAATTAATCCAGCTACTTTACGAGCTATTTCTTTTTTCTCATCAACATTGACAGATATTTTTTTATTAAAATTATCTTCTTGATAAAAGTTTTTCGGTTTTAATTTTGCTCCACCATGAATTCTAGTTAAATGACCATAATCTTCTAGTTCTTTTAAATCACGTCTAATAGTCATTTCAGTTACTTTCATATCAATAGCCAAACGATTTACCCTAACTAAAGTGTTTTTTTCTTTAATTCATTTTAAAAATATAACTATGTCTATCTATTTTTTTAACATACTTACACCTCTTTTTCTCAGATAAAATTATAGTCATCTAAATCTTAATTGGACTTAGACAACTATAACAATTTTATTTTTCTTGTGCTTTTACTATTCTTGTATTAAGTAAATTATCATGTAACAAAATAGGATTTACTTCTCTTGCTACATATTTTTGATACAAGAAATAGAACGATACTAACGGTATAGTAAAACCAGAATAAAAACTACTTTTGCTAAAAAAATTCTCTAATTAAATATTTAGAAAAAAATCTATTTTTCTTACCATCAGTAGGAACTATTCTTATTTTTACAGATTTTTTTCCTATAGTTTGCCCTTTCCAATTACTTGGTAAGTATCCATATAATAATATCGCAAAAATTATTATTGAAATCATCATATACAAAGCATTTCTTTCATTCTCAGGTCCACCTATATTTCGAAGGTTACGACTTGTATATTGGAATAAAAGTGCTATTGGTAAATAAATAGCTAAATCTATTACATAAGCAATTATTCTCTTTACAGATGATGCATCTTCTCCTGTTAAATCAGGTACTTCTTGATTAGTTTCTTCAGGTACATTTGCTGTTGATTTTGGAGCTATATTTCTATCATTATAGCTATATGAATTATTCTTTTTAATTTTTTTTACCATTAGCTCTACCTAATCTTCTAAGTTTACATTATGATATACTTGTTGAACATCTTCACAGTCATCAAGCATTTCTAACATTCTTTCAAATTTAGCTTTATCTTCTTCACTTAAAGTTACTTCGTTTTGAGGAATCATTGAAATTTCAGCAACTTCAAATTCTTCAATACCTGCAGCCTTTTAATGCTTCTTGAATTTCGTGGAAGTGTTCTGGATCACCATAAACAATTGCTAATTCTTCTTCTTCAACGATATCACGAGCATCAATATCAGCTTCCATAAGGATTTCTAATAACTCATCTGCACTTTTTCCTTCAACACCGATAACTGCAGTATTATCAAACATATAGTTAACTGAACCAGTAACACCTAAGTTACCTCCATTTTTACCTAATGCTGTACGTACTTCTGCAGCTGTACGGTTAACGTTATTAGTTAGAGTATCTATAATTACCATTGTTCCGCTAACTCCAAAACCTTCATAGCGTAATTCGTCGTAGTTTTCTTCACTACCACCTTTTGCTTTTTCAATAGCTCTATCTATAATATTTTTTGGTACACGATATGTTTTTGCTCTTTCAAGAACAACTTTTAGATTTCTATTACTTTCAGGATCTGGTTCACCACTTTTCGCAGCTTGATAGATTTCACGACCAAATTTAGCGTATATCTTACTAGTGTTAGCGTCCTTAGCGGCTTTTTTTTCCTTAATGTTATTCCATTTACGACCCATAATAAATCTCTCTTTCTTTTATTTAATTTGTTTTAGTTTTTAAAAAACTTTCTTTTTTACATTATAAATATTCTTAATTGTATAGATTTTAATATTATTCTATACACTCTTAAAAACATTATACACCCTACTATATTACAATATTTAAGCCGTTTTTTTCAAGAATTTTTATTAT